>Ga0209379_10000508_pt1 | contig 31883 bp, 26 predicted proteins | sample tdDd001_FD_187124 | JGI IMG/M metagenome (GOLD analysis project Ga0209379, IMG submission 187124) | Marine sediment microbial communities from the Atlantic coast under amendment with organic carbon and nitrate - tdDd00.1 (SPAdes)... | ecosystem: Environmental > Aquatic > Marine > Coastal >... | reverse complement strand
CAAGTTGTTGGTGAGGATATTTTGAAAGTAGATACTTTTTTAAACCACCAACTGGATGTATCGTTGTTAAATGAAATAGGTAAGGAATTCAAACGTAGATTTGAAGGTGTAGAAATCACTAAGATTTTAACGATTGAAGCTTCTGGAATCGCCATTGCAAGTATAGCAGCCCAATACTTTAACGTCCCTGTTGTGTTTGCTAAAAAAGTAGCTTCAAAGAACCTGGATCATGACACGTATGAAACAGATGTATTCTCATTTACAAAAGCAAAAAATTATAAGGTTCGAGTTTCAAAAAAGTTTATAAATGAAGGCGATAAAATTCTTGTCTTAGATGACTTTTTAGCTCAAGGACGTGCTGCACTAGGTTTAAGGGATATTGTACTTCAAGGTGGTGCTGAACTTGCCGGTGTTGGTATTGTCATTGAAAAAGGCTTCCAAGAAGGTGGCAAGGTCTTAAGAGATCAGGGGATTCGTGTTGATTCTTTAGCTGTTATTGAATCTTTCAAAGAGGGTGCACCTGTTTTCGAATAATAAAATATAAAAATTATGTCAGGTCTATAGGTTCCTTTATAAGGGGCTTATAGGCCTTTTAATTTATTTCCTTATAGAAAGATTTCCTCATAGAATAGATTGAGTGTAGATGTAGAACTCTGTATAATGATAAGGGAATCGATGGTGACTTTATGAAAAAAACAAAAAAGATGCTTTTGATTGCTCTTGTTGATGCAATCACAACTCAAATTTACATAGATATGTTCGTAGGTGGGTTTAGAATAGGAATATCAGTTATTATTCTTCCAATCTTCTATTATTTTGATCGTAAAATAAACCCACTCATATGTGCTGTATTTGTTGGTATTGTTGGACTACTATTTCGTGGTATGATCGGAATACCGGAATATGGATCTTTCTTATCTGCACTTCAATTAGACTCAAATATATTTGTTTTTGATATGTGTTATGGATTAATGTATTATATTCTCTTCTATAAAAGTGAAGAAAAATCATTAACTCGGTGGGCACTTGTTATTTTGTTTGCGGACTTTATTGCCAATACCATAGAAATAGTTTCTAGAGTGGGTCCTTTTGTATCTGACAACATTGACGTTGTGGATAAGCTATTTGTTGTTGCTTCAACCCGTACACTTATTGGTGTTATTGTTGTGCTTATATTAAACAGATATCAAATGTTATTAAAACGTGAAGAACATGAAAATAGATACAGACAACTTGTAACTATGTTGTCAGACTTGAAAAGTGAAGTTTACTTTATGTCTAATAATATGGAAAACATAGAAGCTGTTATGAGTGATGCCTTTGTCTTGTATGAAAACTTAGAAGACGGGGACGAGCAAAATAGACAACTGTCTCTTCAAATTGCTAAAGATGTTCATGAAATAAAGAAAAACTACTTGCGGGTAATTCATGGTATTGACCAAATTTCCGATAAAGAGCCTGTGTTTGATATTATGCCTGTGAAAGATATTTATGCTATACTTCAAACCAGTGTAAGCCGAGAGGTGGAGCTTAAAAACTTACCTGTTGTTTTAGACTTTCAAGTGCGAACCAATGCTGTGATATCTGACCATTTTTTATTAATGTCTATCCTAAGGAATTTAGTCATGAATGCAGTGGAGGCTATGGGGGATACCGGCGGTCTACTATCCGTCAGACACGAAAAGATTAATACAGAACACAAAATATTTGTGGAAGACAGTGGGCCTGGCATTAAAGAAAAAGATATGGATTATATATTTGACCCTGGATTTTCTACGAAATTTGACGAAGAAACAGGAACAATTAATAGAGGGATAGGACTTACATTAGTGCGAGATATTGTTGAAAAGCAGTTTGGTGGTACAATTGAAGTACGGTCAGAACGCGGCGAAGGCACACTGTTTGAAATAATCATACCAGAGAGCGGTTTGGAGGCAATGATATGAGATTTTACCTAGTAGACGATGACATTATGGTTATCCGTATTCTTGAAAACATAATAGAAGAAGCCGGTCTGGGAGATGTAATTGGACATTCAACTGAAAGTGACTCAGCGATTCAAGACATCATTATGAAAAAACCTGACATTGTGCTTGTTGATATGTTAATGCCTGTTAAAGACGGCACTCGAGTTGTGGCAGATGTAAAGGCTCAGGCGGAAGATATTAATTTCATTATGATATCTCAGGTGAGTACTAAAAATATGATTAGCAAGGCATATACAGCAGGAATAGAGTTTTATATAAATAAACCTATTAATAAGATCGAAGTGGTTAGTGTTATTAAACGTGTTAAAGAAAAACTAACTTTAGAAAAGAACTTTAAGATAATAGAAAGTATGGTTTCAGGTTCTGCTGTTGAGACAAAACCCAAAGTTAAAGACTCTCAAATGCGCAACATTAGAATGGTATTTAGTAAGTTAGGTATTATGGGAGAAAAAGGTGGGGAAGATATACTTATTATATGTAAGTATATGCTTGATAATGGTATTACTAATTTTGATTTTAAGGTCAAAGATATTTGCGACAAGTTAAGCGATAATCCAAAAGCAATGGAACAACGTGTGCGTAGGGCCATAAATAAAGGTCTAATTAACATTGCCAGTGTCGGCATTGAAGATTACATGAATGAGAACTTTATACGGTATTCAAACTCTTTATATGATTTTGAAAATGTTAAAGCCGAAATGGATTATATTCGAGGAAAACGTGACAGTGGTGGAAAAATTAGTGTAAAACGTTTTATTGAGAACATCCTCCTAGTGAGTGAAGTGTCGGATTGGTCATACTAATACATAAAAAATCAAATGATACTTATTTAGAACTCTGATTTGTTAAAGTCAGAGTTCTTTTTATATATAAATGTTGTTTGCATAGGCAAAGTACCGTAAGTTTTATAAATAAATCAGGATAAATACTAATAAAATCATCAATTGGATGGTCGTAGTGTACTTGCTAATCGTGATTAATACGTAAAAATACATAAAAATTCAGAAAGTGTAAATAAATATGTTGACAGTTACATAAAGATTCATGTATATTAAGAAACTGTAATATCAATTTTAATGGATATTTGAAGCTTGTGAAATTTATATCTATTAAACTTGCATGCAATTATATAAAAATACTTAGGAAAAGGCTTTTCCTCGCATATAGTGGACATTTGTCAACTATATTGCAACGAATTGTAAAAAACACAAGCAGAATTCAGAAAATTCACAAGGCCTTGGGAATCTTTTTGATTCATTTTGAATTTTTTTGTATGCACATATTTATAATGAGTCATATTTTGAAAGAAGGGGGAAACAAATCATGAAGCAAAAGAAACAAGCAACATTGGGTATTGCACTTATTCCGGTAATTTTCTTGGTTGGTCTGCTGATCGTATCTCTTAAGTACTTCGGCGCTGACCCACATATCCCGCTATTCATCTCAGCGATGTTCGCAGCGGTTTATGCAATGCAGGTATTGAACTTCTCTTGGAAGGAACTAGAAGAGGGCATCGTTGACACGATTAAAATGTCAATGGGTGCGATTATCATCCTTATGGTAATCGGTATGGTTATCGGTACTTGGATCCAAGCAGGCGTTGTTCCGGCAATGATCTACTATGGACTAAAGGTACTTTCACCATCAATCTTCTTAGTAGCAACACTTCTTATTTGTTCAATCGTATCTCTAGCAACGGGTTCTTCTTGGACAACTGCTGGTACTGTAGGTATCGCTCTTATGGGCGTTGGTATGGGTCTTGGTATCCCTGCTCCTATGGTTGGTGGTGCTATCATCTCTGGTGGCTACTTCGGCGACAAGATGTCTCCTCTGTCTGATACGACAAACCTTGCACCAGCTATGGCAGGCGCTGATCTATTTGATCACATCCGTCACATGCTTTACACAACTGGCCCATCATACCTTGTATCTATCGTTCTTTTCGGTATCCTAGGTATGCGTTATGCTGGTGGTAACCTTGACCAAGCATCTATCGACACTATGCTTTCTGGTCTATCTGCTAACTTTAACATTACTCCAGTTCTTCTACTTCTACCACTTATCGTAATTGGTATCGTTGTTATGAAGACTCCTGCGATCCCTGGCCTATTCGGTGGCGCTATTCTTGGTGGCGTTTTCGGTATGGTATTCCAAGGTGTATCTCTTGGTGATGCTGTTGGCGCACTACACTATGGTTTCTCAATTGACACTGGCGTAGAGGCTCTTAACTCACTACTTAACCGTGGTGGTATGGATTCTATGATGTGGACAATTTCTCTTATCCTTTGTGCTATGATCTTTGGTGGCGTAATGGAAAAGACAGGTATGCTACAAGCTATCGCTGGTGGTATCCTAAAGATCGCTAAGAGCACAGGTTCACTTGTTGTTGCTACAATCGTAACAGCAATCCTAATGAACATGGGCGCTGGTGACCAGTACCTTGCAATCGTAATCCCTGGTCGTATGTTTAAAGATGCTTACGATGAAAGAGGTCTAGCACCTAAAAACCTTTCTCGAGTTCTTGAAGATTCGGCTACACTTACATCTCCACTTATTCCTTGGAATACGTGTGGTGCATTCATGATCGGTACACTAGGCCTTGCACCTTGGACTTACGTTCCATTCTGCTTCCTAAACCTATTAAACCCACTAGTGTCTATCTTCTACGGATACACTGGTATTACAATGCACAAGGTAGAAGGCTTCGAAGAAAAAGCTGCATAAACCTTAATCAAAGTTATGATTTAAAGCCGCAAACAATAGTTTGCGGCTTTTTTATGTTTAATAAAAGAGTTGAGTTGGGTTTACCATTAGTTGGCAGCGGAGTCCACAAGACCATAAGTTTCTGATATAATGTAACGGGCAATATATTGTTCTGGAGGAATTTGATGAAAAAGTTGTTTGTGCCTTATTATGGTTTAATTGTTGTATTAGGATTGTTGATTGCTTTAAATGCCCTGATCTTTCAAGGTTCTTTAATAAAATTTGATGAAGTATTTATACTGTTACTCATAATGGTTGGAATGTCCGAAGGCGTGTTTTACTTTTTCACACACCACATGACGGTCACTTTGTCGTGTTCGATAGCCATTTTTGGAGCTGCTATGCTCCCGTTCTCATCTGTAATTATACTAGTACTGGCACTCACCGTTCTAGGTCGACTGGGTGGTTATTTACGCAAAGACTATAAAACGTGGATCGACATGAAATGGCTCTTTAATGTTGCAACCTATGTAATTCTAGCTCGTGTAGCCGCATTTGCCTTTTATATAGTTGATTTTAAGTTTTTAAGTGGTATAGATCAGTTTATTGTTCTAGCTACTGTATGTGTCGTTCATAACCTGTTAAACGTATTCATAACCTATACAGTTATTTCACTGAACACAGGAGCAAATGCATTTAAAAATTTTGATGTAAGTGGATTTTTTACATTTAGTTTTTATAATATCATGTTTGCAAGTCTTTTATGGTTTGGATATTTGAGTTATGGGGTGTTAGGTTTATCCTTTATGGCTATTATGATTGTGCCGCTTCAGCGGTCAATTGTAATGCAGTCTCGATCTGAGGAGATTGCCCAGCAATTGTCAGAAGATCCACTAACACATGCTAAAAATAGAAGATGTTTTGAAGATGCAATATACGAAAAGTTAGATAAACAAATGAGTTTTTCTCTATTGTTCTTAGATTTAGATCGATTTAAAAGTATAAATGATACATATGGACATCTTACTGGGGACGAAATATTGGTTGATTTTGTAGCAAAGATTAAAACATTCTTAAGACAAGGGGATTATATTTTTAGATATGGTGGCGATGAGTTTTGTATTTTAACATACGACACCAACTATGGAGCTATACTTTATGAGTTGTTAAAGAAAAATGGTGAACATTTTTGTATGGAAACATCGGATGATGAGATAAAATATGATTTTACGATGAGTATAATCCATTATGATGGACTCAGTCGTGACAGTTATAGAAACATCATGCAAAAGGCAGACAAAGCAATGTATCAAAGAAAGCAGGCTGTGTAATGGTAATAATCATTATTCTTGTATTTTTAGTATCCCTTTATATGATGATCGCTGGACAAATGAAACAAGACGTTACCGCAATCCAGTGGGGCAGAATTTTATTTGCTGCAACATCCCTAATGTTACTTATTCTTTGGTTTGTTAAATACCGCTAAATATCTCTTGTAATTGTTCTTAAATTGATACAATTACACCTAAACGATTGACAATAAATCCACTTAGAAGGTACAATTAAGATAACAGCACGGATATCGATTGCAAACCGTGTTAAATAACCCCTGACGTGATGTTGGCGGTTAAAATGAATCGATATCAGAAGGTGAATATATTGAAAAGAGCACTAGAAATTATTAAGGATCAAACATTAACGTATGAACAGAAAGTATTATCCCTAGCAAGAGACGCTGAAGACAGCCTAGATGTGTTAAACATCTCAGAGGGTGTACAGAAGCTGAGGGATGAAAACATTGTCTGTGATCTATTTGAAGGACATGCGCCTTATAGACCACGTTACATTGTCCCGGATTATGAAAAATTCATGGAACAGGGCAGTGAATTTCTCGCGCTTGATCCTCCAGAAGATTTGGAAGATGCAATTAACAATCTACTAATCCTTTATAAACATGTCCCGTCTATTTCATCATTCCCAGTTTACATTGGCAACATTGATAAACTGCTGGAACCCTTTGTTGAAGATGAAGAACGTGCTTATAAAGCCATTAAAAGATTCTTAAAACACATTGATCGTACGATTACGGACTCATTTTGTCATGCCAATATTGGACCAGAAGATACAAAAGCTGGTCGCTTAATATTGCGCGCAGAAAGAGAGTTACAAGATTCTATTCCAAACTTAACATTGAAGTTATCTAAAGAAACACCAGATGCTTTTGCAGTAGAGGCCATTAAAACAGCACTTGTTACAGCAAAACCTAGTTTTGCATATGATGAGATGTTTAGATCTGATTTTGATGGAGATTATGCAATTGTAAGTTGTTACAATGGTTTGAATATCGGTGGTGGCTCATATACACTATCTAGAATGAAACTAGATAAACTTGCAATGAAAGCATCTAGCGTTGAAGACTATCTGGATAATCATCTTAAAATAGCTGCAGATCTGATGGCTGAATACATGGATGAACGAATCCGCTTTATGGTTGAAGACGTTGACTTCTTCAAAACAAGCTTTTTATCAAGAGAAGGATTAATCAGTAAAGACTTATTTACAGCTATGTTTGGTATTGTCGGACTTGCTGAAGCAGTTAATCACCTTATGTCTTTAGATGGACGTGAGGAACGTTTTGGTAAAAACAGGCTTGCAGATGATTTAGGTGAACGAATAGTTGAAAGACTGGAGTCTTATGTAAAGGAACACAACAATCCACACTTAAGCGTATCAGGAGGAAAGTATCTTCTCCATGCTCAAGTTGGGATAGACTCTGATATAGGAACAAGTCCAGGGTGTAGAATTCCAATTGGTCAAGAACCTGAAATTCATGAACATATGCTTCAAGCTGGAAGATACCACAAGTATTTCCCATCTGGCATTGGTGATATTTTCAGTTTCGATGAAACATCAAAAAAGAATCCAGATTACATCTTAGATATTATAAAGGGTGCATTTAAGTCGGGTATGCGGTACTTCTCCGCTTACGGTTCTGACGCTGATGTTATTCGTATTACAGGTTACCTTGTAAAGCGTTCTGAAATAGAAAAGCTAGATCGAGGGGAACAAGTATTACGTGACACTGTGGCACTGGGACTTGGATCGGTTAAAAACCAGCATATTCTCGAACGAAAAGTTAGAGACAATCCAGCAAACGACTAATTAAATATAATAAAGCTTGAAAAGGTCCAACATGGACCTTTTCTCTTTTATTGTACAAATGAGAAGAAGCTATAATATAGTTTTAGGGTGTATAGAATAGATCAGAATTATAAATTAAGATTACAAATACTTATAATAATAGATTGAAATTTGAGGATTTGATACCATATTAAATGGGAGGGATTACTATGGACGGTATTGTAGCACGTATACTTCCTTTTAGTTCAGTGGATGGGCCTGGAAATAGGTCGGTTGTATTCCTTCAAGGATGTAACTTCAATTGTTTGTTTTGTCACAATCCTGAAACCATACCTGTGTTAACATCAGCTGAAGAAATGGATCATGTGACACAAATGTCCGTTGATGAGGTTGTACAGGAACTTGATAAAGTAAAGGTGTTTACATCGGGTGTAACCATCTCAGGAGGCGAATGTACAGTTCAGTATGACTTTTTACTTGAGCTTGTTAAGCGCCTAAAAGAAGAAGGGTACAACGTTTTTATTGACACAAATGGTAATGTTTCAAGAGAAAAACTGCAAGGATTACTTCCTTTTGTTGACCAGTTTATGGTGGACATGAAATCTATCCATGAAGAAGAACATAAAGCTCTTACTGGTGTGTCTAATAAACTCATGGTAGCATGTTTGCAAACTCTTGTTGAGGCAGGTAAGCTATATGAAATTCGAACGGTTATAATTCCTGACGTTTTGGATAACATGCGTAACGTCGTTGGTGTTGCTGAATTTATTGCAAAACACAACCCAGATATTCGATATAAAATCATTAAGTACCGCCAACATGGTGTACGAAAAGACTTGCTTGAGTCACATTCTCCATCAGATGAAATGATGAAGGATTTATACGAAACAGCTGAAAGAATGGGTTGCAGAAACATATTGATTATTTAATCGAATGTATGTTTGTGTTATCATAATATAGGGTGATAAAATGTATGATTATATAAAAGGTAGAATTGAATATGTGTCCGATGATTATATGGTAATCGAAAATCATGGGATTGGTTATAAAATAATGACTTCATCTTTTTCAATGTCTGATTTAAATGGGATGGAAGATGAGGTAATTGTCTATACACAACTTATAGTGAGAGAAGACGATATGAGTATTTGTGGCTTTTCATCACGACACGAACTCAGTATGTTTAAACTACTGACTTCAGTAAGTGGTATTGGCACAAAAGTAGCACTGGCAATTCTGTCTTCTATTGGTGTATACGACTTAGTGGCAATAATTACTTCAGGCAATGTTAATGCACTTGTTAAAGCACCGGGTGTTGGTAAAAAAACGGCACAACGTGTTATATTAGAGCTAAAAGACAAAGTTGAGAAGAAAATGAAGTCAGAAACCTTCTCGATTGGGGATATTCAAGTGCCACAAGCAATGGCTGTGACATCCAACTCTAGAGAAGCATTAGATGCTCTAATTGCACTTGGATATTCAAGTGATGAAGCGGAAACTGTATTAATGCGTTTTGATAGTTCAGATATGTCCACTGAGGCTATTATAAAAGAAGCACTTCGTTTAATTATGGCTGGATAGGTTGGAGGCAGAAATGGATAACTTTCAAGTGGATCGCTTTGTTACGCCATCCTTTATTGAAGAAGATCATAAAGTAGAAACAAGTCTTCGTCCACAGTCCTTAGACGATTACATTGGTCAGGAGAAGACAAAAGAAAAACTATCTGTGTTTATTAATGCTGCAAAAATGCGTTCTGAACCTCTAGACCATGTGTTGCTATATGGACCTCCTGGATTAGGTAAAACGACTCTGTCATCTATTATTGCAAATGAAATGGGTGTAAATATAAAAATCACATCTGGCCCTGCAATAGAGAGACCTGGGGATTTAGCAGCAATTTTAAACGGTTTAAAAGAAAACGACGTACTATTTATAGATGAAATACATAGACTCAGCAGACATGTTGAGGAAGTTCTGTATCCTGCAATGGAAGATTATGTTCTTGATATTATAATTGGAAAAGGGCCGGGCGCCAAGTCCGTAAGAATTGACTTGCCGAAGTTCACCTTAGTTGGTGCAACAACAAGGGCTGGACAACTTACTTCACCACTTCGTGATCGTTTCGGTGTTATCTGTAAACTGGAATTGTACAATTCGGCAGAACTTTCAAATATCGTTAAGAGGTCTGCTTCTGTTTTAGATGTTCCAATTAATGATACTGCAGCACTAGAAGTTGCACGCAGAAGTAGAGGCACACCTCGTATTGTAAATCGACTTCTTAAACGCGTACGTGACTATGCGCAAGTATACGGTACAGGTGAGGTAACAGAAATACTAGCAAATAAAGCCCTCGACATGTTGGAAGTAGACAAGTTAGGACTTGATAGTGTAGATAGAAAAATACTCCTTACCATCATTGAAAAGTTTGAAGGGGGCCCAGTTGGACTGGATACACTAGCAGCTTCGACAGGTGAGGAACGTGTTACAATTGAAGACGTCTATGAACCTTATTTACTGCAACTAGGTTTTATAAATAGAACACCTCGTGGACGTGTTGTAACCAAGTTGGGGTATCAGCATATGAAGTTAGATTTTCAATCAGATTTGCTAAACTGGAATGAATAGAGAGGTTTAACATGAGTCGAAAGATTGTTGGTTTTTTACTCATCATTACATTATTAATCTCAAGTGGGGCGAGCTTTGCTGCGAGTGAAGTTCCTACGGGTATGATTCGTGTAGGTTTAAAATATGGTGTTGTGACTAATGACACTGAAACGATTACATCTGACACGGGCTTTGAAATTGCTTTTAAAAACGGAGATACCGTAACTCAAATTTATGACTTGGGTGGTGAAAAAGAGCTCAAAGCCATAAAAGATGACACCTACCATATTCAAATAGGTTCAGCTTATGCGGACTTAGCTACAATGCTTGGGGTGCTTGACACCTATGATAAAATCGATAATTCGGCCTTTCCTGTCTTTGATAATGGCTGGAAAATATATTATGGCAGTTATGCTTCGAAAGCCAAAGCAGAAGCTAAACTTTCTGCTGTAAAAAATACATATAACGCCAGTGTAGTGGTTGCTGGATTAAACGCCAAACATGTACAAGTGAGCGGAAGTGAAAATGTTGAATTTGTGTATGAGTCAGGTGCAAGCGACTTTTTCTTCAGACCCAAAGCAGGTTCAGGTGTAGCGGTTGTACGTTATAATGGCAAAGGCTACCGAGGTGGTATTGGCTTTAAACGATATTCTGATTCCGTTCTGACTGTAATTAACTACATTACCATGGATGACTACTTATATGGTGTTCTACCTAAAGAAATGTCAGGCGACTGGCCTATAGAAGCATTAAAGGCACAAGCAGTTGCTGCAAGAAGTTATACTATGGTTAGTTTTGGTAAACACAGTGATCATGGATTTGATATTTGTAATACAACAGATTGCCAAGTATATGGCGGTTTTGACGTTGAGAAGCCTGGTTCTAACCAAGCGGTTGACGAGACCACTGGTAAACTGTTAAAATACAACGGGCAAATTGTGCAAACTTATTATCATTCAACAAGTGGCGGACAGACTGAAAGTATTCAAAATATCTGGTCTGGGACGCTTCCTTATATTGTTGGTGTCTACGATCCTTATTCAGAAGGGTCACCAAATTCTGAATGGGAATTAAGTTATACGAATAAAGAAATTGAAAATATTTTATCTCAAAAGGGACATTATATTGGAAGTCTGAAGGATGTCCGTATAGACGAAGTCAGTGAAAATGGCCGTGTGCAAAAACTTGTTTTTGTGGGTACCCAAGGGACCGCGGAATTTATAAAAGAAAAAGCACGTGCTTTATTTGGCTATAGGACCCTAAAAAGCATGTGGTTTGAGCTTGGTAACAAACCTATGGTGACTGTCGTAAGCAGGAGCTCGTATAGTAGAGCGGACCTATCTGGGTCAAAGTATATTACGTCAAATGGCCTTGAGGTAGGTCAAGGTACATCCTACGTTGTAACGGATGGTCAATCTACTTCAAAACTTTCATTTTCTACTGGAAAAGTTGTTTTTAGAGGTCGTGGCTATGGTCATGGACTGGGTATGAGTCAATGGGGGGCAAAGGCTATGGCTGAACAAGGCTTCTCATATGACCAAATATTGACCCATTATTACACAAATACAGAAATAGAATAAGAGGAATGTATGAAGAAATCAGATTTTTACTTTGATCTTCCTGATGAATTAATTGCTCAAACACCACTAGAAGATAGAACCAGTTCAAAATTAATGGTTTTAGATCGTGGTTCAGATGATATTGAGCATAGAAGTTTCAAAGATGTATTAGAATATCTAAATGAAGGTGATTGCCTAGTCATAAATAATACACGTGTTTTACCTGCGCGTATTTACGGATATAAAGAAACCGGTGCAAAAGTAGAATTTCTACTTTTAAAAAGAGTTTCAGATAATAGATGGGAAACTCTTGTTAAACCTGGTCGTAAAGCAAAAATGGATGCAGAATTTATTTTTGGAAATGGACTTATGCGTGGTAAAGTTGTAGGTATGGCAGACGAAGGTGCCCGTGTTATAGAGTTTGAATATGAAGGTATATTTGAAGAAGTTTTAGAACAAATTGGACAAATGCCATTACCGCCGTATATCACTGAAACTTTAGAGGATCAAGACCGTTACCAGACTGTTTACTCAGATACAGATAAAAGAGGGTCTGCAGCGGCGCCAACAGCGGGGCTTCATTTTACAGAAGATTTAATGGAGCAAATCAGAGCAAAAGGTGTAAAAATCTGTACAGTTATGCTTCATGTTGGTCTTGGTACATTTAGACCGGTTAAAGAAGATGAAATATTAGACCATAAAATGCACTCAGAGTACTATGAAGTCACTGAGGAAACTGCAAACATAATAAATGAAACAAAAGCGAATGGTGGAAAGATTATTGCCGTGGGTACAACTTCTACGCGTACTTTAGAAAGCGTAACAGATGAAAATGGGTTGGTTCAACCATCTAAAGGATGGACAGAAATCTTTATTTATCCAGGTTATGAGTTCAAAGTGATAGATGGTTTAATTACCAACTTCCATCTTCCAGAGTCGACACTGATCATGTTGGTGAGTGCCCTATCTACTCAAGATAGAGTTTTGAATGCATACAAAGTAGCCGTTGAAGAGAAATATAGATTCTTTAGCTTCGGTGATGCAATGCTGATTAAATAATTGGAGGACAAAATGGCAGTAACTTATGAACTGATAAAAACCTGTAAACAAAGTGGTGCGCGTCTAGGGCGCCTTCATACACCGCACGGTACTATCGAGACACCTGTATTTATGCCTGTTGGGACACAAGCAACAGTGAAGTCGATGACACCAGAAGAAATCAAAGAAATTGGTTCTGGTATTTTACTAAGTAATACTTACCACCTATTTATGCGTCCTGGTCATGACCTGATCAAGGAAGCTGGTGGTCTTCATAAATTTATGAATTGGGATGGCGCAATCTTAACAGATAGTGGTGGATTCCAGGTATTCAGTCTTGGTGATCTTCGTAAAATCTCTGAAGAGGGTGTTGAGTTCCGTTCACACATTGATGGTTCTAAACATTTTATTAGCCCAGAAAAGGCTGTTGAAATCCAGACAGCACTTGGTTCTGATATCATGATGGCCTTTGATGAATGTGCTCCATATCCAGCTGACCATGACTACGTTAAAAAGTCACTTGAAAGAACAACACGTTGGTTAGGTCGTTGTGTTGAAGCACATAAAAATACAGAAAATCAAGCTCTTTTCGGTATTATTCAAGGTGGGATGTACGAAGACTTAAGAAGACAAAGTATTGAGGAAATCACACAGTATGACCTGCCAGGTTACGCTATTGGAGGCCTTAGTGTTGGAGAACCTAAACCTTTAATGTACGAGGTACTAGAATATACAACGCCTTACATGCCAGTAGATAAACCAAGATACCTTATGGGTGTTGGTAGCCCGGATTGCCTAGTAGAAGGTGTTATTCGCGGTGTTGATATGTTTGACTGTGTACTGCCTACGCGTATTGCACGTAATGGTACAGCACTGACATCACAAGGTAAAATTGCAATCAAAAATGCAAAACACACACGTGATTTTACACCACTAGATCCTGAGTGTGATTGTTACACATGTCGTAACTATACAAAAGCATACCTTCGTCACTTATTCAAAGCGAATGAAATGCTTTCTGCACGTCTATTCACATACCATAATATCTACTTCTTAACAAAGCTAATGGAGCAGGTCAGAGAAGCAATTATGGAAGATAGACTACTTGACTTCCGTAAGGAATTCTTTGAAAAGTACGGATACGAATTATAAACTTGATTTTAAAGGACTGCGAACTGAACCGCTCCCTAAAGTTAGACTAAGGTCTAATGGTTAGGAAGTAGGTCAGTGGCAGTCCTTTTTTGTTTTAATAATTAAGTTAGCAGTATTAAGATACCTAGTAAATAGCTGTGGTTAATCAATTCAATTATTAAAGCTATTATTAAAATTATTATTAAAGCTATTAATAAAGTTATTATTAAAGCTATTATTAAAAATCATTATAAATTTTAATGAAATAATTCGGTTTTTTATTGGTGTTTGACCAGTAATATACCTCTTTCAAAAATGTGGAACACAGAATTTAAACTATATGTTCTTTACAGGGTACAAAATACAAGGCTTAAGTCTAGATATTTGAAAAACTGGTCGGTCTTTTGACCTAATTAACCATATAATTCGGAATATTATGATCACTCTATGCTAAAATAAAAGTTGAAAATAGTGTCGAAATTAGTCGAACGGATGGGAGTTTAGACTTAATTTGGGTATATAACCAATGGAATATCGTATAGGGGGAATGATTATGAAAATTGGTATCCGAGGAAAGTTAATTTGGTTGTTTACTATTGTGCTCGTATTGGCTTTAGGTTCGATTGGTTTTGGGTCTTACTTGCAGTCAAACACGATGTTGGTAAACGAAATGAACAGCAATGCAGATTCGGTTTTAACACTGATTTCGGACCAGGTGTATAGCTATTTTGACATGCATCTATCTTCAGTTAGAATGATGGGTTCAAGCGATAACGTCAAAAATGTGTATTCAAAATTTAATGCACAAAATGACATGATGAGTTCTTATAAAGACTATATCAACGAGTATGGTGACGTGCTCTACATTTACATGGGAACTGAAAGAAAAGACTTCTATATTTGGCCAGAAACAGATTTGCCTGAAGGTTATGATCCTACAGCGCGACCATGGTATCAACAAGCGGTTGAGGCGGATGAAGCCATTTGGACTGATCCTTATGTGGATGCTTTTACAGGCAACATGATCATATCGGCTGCCATGCCAGTGTATGATAGCCGTAATAAGTTTGTAGGTGTTGTAGCAATAGATTTGTCATTGGCGAACCTATCTGAGCAAATATCGTCCATTAACATTGGTGAGTCTGGCTATCCTTTCATTTTTGATAACAATGGGAACTTAATGATTCACCCAAATCCTGAGTTAATCGGGGCACCTCCTGGAATCCCAGAGCTTGAAGCTTTTGTAGCATCAGGTGAAGAAGGGATCGTTGAGTACGAGTTTAATGAACAACCGAAGTTCGCAGCAATTAAACACGTACAAGATATGGGATGGCCAATAGCAGCCAGTCTACCAATGCAAGAAGTGAACGACAAATCGTTTGGTATTTTTAAAGCCATTGCAATTATTGGTGCTGTTACACTATTAGTTGCTGGTTTTGTAAACCAATTCTTTGCAAGTACAATAATTAAACCTATCATTACGATTGGTAATGCAATGGAACAAGTGAAAGACGGTGATTTTACAGTCACTGCTAATATAAAGACGAATGATGAAGTTGGTGTATTGGCGGACAACTTTAACAGCATGGTAAAACAAGTTCGTGAACTCATCTCCAGTGCTAAAGAAGTTGCTCAAAAGGTTTCGGTTTCTGCAACAGATTTAGCTGCTACATCTGAAGAAACAAGTGCCCTTTCGTCTGAGGTCTCAAAAACGGTTGATGAAATCGCACATGGTGCAACGGAACAAGCTGGTGAAGCAGAAAAAGGCGCACAGCTTATATTTAGTTTAGATACCAAATTCACACAGTTAAACGGCAATACAGAAGAAATGGGAACAGCCGCTGAAGAAGCCATTGTTACAAGTGCTGATGGCCTTAAGAGTGTAGCTGAACTTATGGATAAAACAGAAGAAAGCAATGCGTCTTCAAACAAAGTGGGCCAAGCCATTGCTGCCCTCACTGAAAAATCGAACAATATCGGTGTTTTTGTTGAAACAATTTCTTCAATTGCCGAGCAAACTAATTTACTTGCTTTAAACGCTTCTATCGAAGCTGCTAGAGCAGGGGAACATGGTCGTGGTTTTGCAGTTGTAGCCGACGAAATTAGAAAGCTTGCAGAAGGGTCCAATGAGGCTGCTGAAGAAATCAGGAAAATTGTTGGCGAGATCATGGACGAAAATAAAAAAGCACAACTTATTATGACAGATGTAGGCGAAATTACAGAACGTCAAACGGCTGCAGTTCAAGGTGTTAACAACAGTTTCGATAATATTTCAGGTTTGATTGATTCTATCACTGAGAAAATTAAAGAAACAGCTAACTTCGTTGATGAAATGTCTGAAGACAAAGACCAGATTGTATCTGCAATAGAAAATATTTCAGCGGTTTCAGAAGAAACTGCTGCTTCAACAGAAGAAGTAAGTGCATCCGTTGAACAACAAACACATGCTGTGGATGAAGTGGCGAAAGCTGCAGAAGAACTCAACCACCTTGCAGACGCACTCAACAGTGAAATTAGTCGTTTTAAAGTTTAAGGGATTATAGTTTTTACAACCTATTAATGTGTTGTTTGAATAGTTCACAAACAGGCGAGTGAGAGAAAGGGCTGGTTTTTATCAGCTCTTTCTTCATGAATGCTTTGCAAGTTGCAATAAAGTGTGTAAAATATAATTAATATGAAACATTTAAAGGGTTTGAGCTAGAATAAATAGAATTAGATATCTAGCATAATTTTAAGGAGGCTATCAATATGGCGTTTTCTTTGATTTACATTGCAGCAATCTTCGGGATTTTCTATTTCTTGTTGATTCGTCCTCAGCAAAAGAGAGCGAAAGAAATGCAAGCAATGCGCGACAGTGTTAAAGTTGGAGATTCTGTAGTCAGCATCGGTGGTATTGTAGGTAAAGTTACACGTGTTACTGAAGATGACGTTGTTGTTGAAACGGGTGCAGGCCAACTGACATTCAAAAAATTCGGAATTAGCAGTGTTACAAACGAAAAAGAAGAGATTTAATGATCCAAAAAGGATAGTTAACTGATTTTAAGTCAGGTGACTATCCTTTTCTATATCTTAACTGGTCACAGAGCCAGTCCTGTGCTATAATTGGTATGTATTTTACGAGAGGAGGGAAAGCAATGAAACATATTAAGACACTTAATGCTGGAACTTTAAAAGAGTCTGCATCACACGGCGGATGTGGCGAGTGCCAAACATCTTGTCAGTCTGCGTGTAAAACATCTTGTACTGTAGCAAACCAGGAATGCGAAAACAAATAAGTTTTACATAAACTAGGGAGCAAAACTCCCAGATGTAATAAGGCGGGTTTCCCGCATTTTGTTGCGTACTTAAACGACCAGCCGCGTACATAGTGCGTACGCAGCTGGTCATTTTAATGGTGATGACATGTCTTACGGATACGTCATACAGATCAAGAACAGAATATACTAGAAGTTTGGCAGAGCGAAACAGCTCGCCTTTTTTGTGTATTCTCAAGAAAGAACTTCCTTATAAATACAACTGGAATTTACCTGAATACGATATGGGTGTTTAGGATGGAAATAGAGTAATTTTTAGAAACGTTAAGCGTTGGAGGTAGTAATGATTCATAAGTTTGAACAGGGTGGCCTGTTTATGGTGGTTGATGTAAACAGTGGTGCTGTTCATGTTGTTGATGAACTTGTGTATGACATTCTTGATCATTTCCCACAAAAAGAAAGTGAAGAGATTGTTGAACTTTTAAAAGACAAACATGATTCTCAAAGTATTGTGGACGCTGTTGGTGAGTTAAAAGAACTCATGGATGCTGAGCAAATTTTCTGTGAAGACAAGTATATTCACAACTTAGAGTTTAAAGCTAGAAAACCTGTAATCAAAGCTATGTGTCTACACGTAGCACATGATTGTAACATTAGATGTACATATTGTTTTGCATCTCAAGGTGACTTTGAAGGTGATAGAAGCCTAATGTCACTTGATACAGGTAAAAAAGCATTGGAATTCTTAGCAAAGAATTCTGGTAACAGAAGAAACTTAGAAGTCGACTTCTTTGGTGGGGAACCCCTAATGAATTTCGATGTCTGTAAGCAACTTGTAGAATATGGTCGTGGACTTGAAAAGGAATATAACAAACTATTCCGATTTACTATGACAACAAATGGTGTACTTTTAAATGATGAAAACATGGATTACATCAATAAAGAAATGCACAATGTTGTATTAAGTCTTGATGGTCGACCTGAAATCAACGACAAGATGCGCTACACAATTTCGGGTGGTGGCACATACGACGTTATTATGCCGAAATTTAAGAAAATGGTTGAAAAGCGTGGGGACAAATCATACTACATTCGCGGTACGTTCACTCGTTTTAACACTGATTTTGCAGCGGATGTTCTACATATGGCAGATCAAGGTTTTGATCATGTATCTGTAGAGCCTGTTGTTGCAGAACCTAAACATGAATATGCATTAAAAGATGAAGATCTAAACAAGGTCTTCCAGCAGTATGACGAGCTGGCTGAAGAGCTCATTAAGCGTAAGAAGTCAGGCGAAGGCTTTAACTTCTTCCACTTCATGGTGGATCTCAGCCAAGGCCCATGTATTGTAAAGCGTCTCTCTGGTTGTGGGGCTGGCGCCGAATACATTGCAGTTACACCTGAAGGTGACATTTACCCATGTCATCAGTTTGTTGGCAACGAAGAGTTCAAAATGGGAAGTGTTCATACTCAAGAGATGGATATGAGCCTTAACAATGAATTTAAGAACGCACATGTCTACAACAAACCTGACTGTAAAGAGTGCTGGGCGAAGTTTTACTGCTCTGGCGGTTGTCACGCCAATGCTTACAACTTCAACGATGACATTAACAAACCATACAGTCTGGGTTGTGAAATGGAAAAGAAGCGCTTAGAATGTTCTTTATACATTCAAGCCAAACTTATGATGGAGGAATAAGCATGATTAAAGACTTTCAAGGTATGAAACCTCAAATTGATGAATCTTGTTTTATTGCAGAAACATCTGTAATTATCGGTGACGTGAGACTGGCTGAAAACGTAAACGTTTGGTATGGCACAGTCATGCGTGGCGATGTGAACTACATTCAAGTTGGCAAAAACACGAATATTCAAGACAACACAGTTGTACATGCAGATAGCGGTGGCTACCAAACTGAAATTGGTGAAAATGTTACCATAGGTCATGGTGCAATCATTCATGCATGTAAAATAGGCAATAATACTTTGATTGGAATGGGTGCGATTGTACTTGACGGTGCTGAGATAGGTGAAAATGTTGTTCTAGGTGCAGGTGCACTTGTACCTCCTGGAAAGAAAATCCCAAGTAACAGCCTTGCTGTAGGATCTCCTGCGAAGGTTGTACGCGAACTCAGTGAAGATGAAGTTGAAAAACGTATTCATCATGCAGTAAGATACGTAGAATTAGCAGAAAAACATAAGTAATTTTAAATCAAGGCATATGAAGTCGATATGTAAGCAGTACAATTAAGATCTAAAGATCAAAACTAACTAACGGGGTGAAAAGTATGAAGCGTAACAGCTTTAGTGTATTTTTAATCCTCACAGTATTAATTGTGGGGTGTGTCCTACTAGCGTTTAACGGCCTATCACTTGGAACAATGCGTGTGGATTCTGTACAAGATTCTATTAAGCTTGGTCTAGACATTGAAGGCGGCGTAGTAGTTGTTTACGAAGCGCAAACAGATACAACGGGAACAGATCTAGCAAAAATTATGGACCAGTCTATCAGTGTTATTAGTAAACGTGTTAACGAACTTGGTTTGACTGAACCTATTATTACTAAACAAGGTGAAAACCGAATTAGAATTGAACTTCCTGGTGTTAAGAACATTCAGGACGCTGTTGATTCAATAGGTAAAACTGCTCAACTAGAATTTGTGTTAGTTGATGCTGACAATCAAGCAGCTGGTGGTATGACACGCGACATGTTCACTGGCAAAGACCTTTTTAAAGGTGAGGTTGTTAAAGACGCAAGTTACGGTTATTCAGAGCAATATGGTCACACTGTTATGTTAGCTATGGACGGAGACGGTAAAGAGCAGTTTAGACTTGCTACTTTAGAAGCTTCTCAAATGTCAGATTATGGTGGTCAAATCGCCATTTTACTAGACGGTGAAGTTATTTCTGCACCATACGCTAGAGAGCAGATTCCTAATGGAGAAGCGGTAATTAACGGTAACTTTACTCAAGAAGGTGCAGCTAATTTAGCAGCACTTATCCGTGGGGGTGCATTACCAGTTGAACTTAAGGAAATTCAAAGTTCATTAATAGGGCCTACACTTGGCAAAAATGCACTTGATTCTGCTATGAATGCAGCAAAAATTGGTTTTGCACTTGTTGTAGTATTTATGATTGTTTACTACCGTGTTCCAGGGTTTGTAGCATCTATGGCGCTGATTTTATATGCATGTTTACTCCTATTCTCAATGATTGGATTTAATGCTACATTAACACTTCCAGGTGTTGCTGGTATTGTCCTTTCTGTCGGGATGGCGGTAGATGCCAACGTTATTATATTTGAACGAATTAAAGAGGAACTAGGCAATGGTAAAACACTACGTGCTTCAATTGATTCTGGTTTCTCAAGAGCACTTAGAACAATCTTTGATGCAAATATCACAACATTTATAGCTGCTGTGGTCCTATTCTACTTCGGTGAAGGTCCAATTAAAGGTTTTGCAGTTACACTTATGATCGGTATTGTAATCAGTATGGTTACAGCTGTTGTTGTTACAAAGTCAATGTTACGTTCTTCGATAGCACTTAATGCGTTTAACAATAAAAAACTATTTGGAGCAAGGGGGTAATACAGATGAAGATAGCTCAGAATTATAAAATCTGGTTTGCCATTTCCCTTGTTGTGATTGCAATAGGTATTGGTGCATCACTATTCATGGGTCTAAATCTTGGTATCGACTTTACAGGTGGTACAATGATGCAGATTAACATGGGTGAAACCGTAGAAGTAAATGAAATTAATGCAGTAATTGATTCTTTCAACTTAGACCCTGACATCATTCATGCGGGTGCTGAGAAAACTGAAATAATCATTAAGACTAAAGAGTCTTTGTCTAATACAGATAGAATGGAAATCTTTTCGAAGATTAAAGACCAGTATAATTTGACTGACGATTCATTTATAGGTGCAGAGCAGTTTGGCCCATCTATCGGTGACGAGATTCAAAATAGAGCGCTAATTGCGGTACTGTTAGCATCTGTAGGCATGTTTGTATATATCATTTTTAGATTTGAACTGATCTACGGTGTTTCATCCATCATTGCTTTAATGCACGATGTATTGATTCTTGTGAGCATTTACGCAATCTTTAGAGTGCCAGTCAACTCGTCATTTATTGCTGCGGTACTAACGATTGTTGGTTATTCTATAAATGATACGATCGTTGTGTTTGACCGAGTACGTGAAAATGTAAAGCGTATGGAAAAGGCAACATTTACTGAAATTGCGAATACAAGTTTAAAGCAGACGATTACACGTTCAATTAATACATCATTAACAACTCTACTTGTAATAGGTTCACTCTATGTGTTTGGTGTTGAATCGATTAAGGAGTTTGCATTCCCATTAATGGCTGGTGTTCTAGTGGGTACTTACTCTTCAATCTTCATTGCAAGTCCAGTATGGGTATTATTTAAAACAGCTCAAAAGAACAAAAATAGAGCCTACCCTGTTAAAGAAGAAGTTTAATCAAAATTACTATGATATTATAAAACGTATTCTTAAATATGATTAGGAATCGACCCTGTTTAACACAGTGATTATTATGTGTTAAACAGGGTCTTTTTAATTTGTAATTATTCATAGCTGAAATGCGTAAAAGGATAAAACAAAAAGTACTTATAGAGCAAAATGGGTAAAAATAATGATATGAAGGGTGTAAAAACCAACGAGAATTAATATGTACACCACAAAAGTGTTGTTTTATAGTGATTGAACTCGTATGGTTAATATAAGCTATATTTTGTATTCTTGTGCCTTTTGTTACCGAATAGTTGTAAGTTTGTCAAACGTCTTACGAAACACATCAACTCCTGAAGCAATTCCGTAGTATAATGTATGGCGAGGAGGATTAAAATGAAATTTATAAATCGGTTACGAATACGTACAGTCTTGTTAATAGGCATCGTATTCATGGTAGTACTTGTTGGGTACTTGGGTTTCATATCGTACACGGGTATTAATGGACTGGCATCAGAGTCTGTACCTATGATCCGAGAAAATGAAGTCTTAATGAAAACAGTACTTGATATGAGAAGAGCAGAAAAAGATTTTTTATTACATGACTTAAAAAATCCTGATTTTTTCGAAGTGAACTCTAGTAAGAATCTTGATCAGTTCCAGAAGAATTTTGAGCAGGCAAATGGTGTTCTTGATGAACTTCAATTGATGAATGACAAAATGCATATTCTTGACCAAGAACAAGTGGATGAAGTGAGAGCACTATTAGAAGAAAATCATAGTGATTTCCTTAAGTTGGTGGAAGATTTCAAGGCGAGAGGGTTTAAAGAATTTGGGATGATTGGTGACTTAAGAGCCACAATCCACGATGTTGAAGTAAGTCTAGACAGTCTTGAAAACAACTTTGAGTTTGAAGCAGCAATGTTACAACTCAGACGTAATGAAAAAGATTACTTTTTAAGAAATGATGCTTCTTATATCGATAAGTTTTCCAGTAACATTGATAAATTCGAATCGATTATCAATGCATCTGATATCGATACTTCATTGAAGACAAGTTTGAAAGCCAACTTAGCGGCATATGAGAGTAAGTTTAAAGAAATTTCAGTTTTGGATGAAAAAATTGGGCGGGATGAAAACGATGGTGAGTTAGGTGCATACAATTCATCATCCATGCACTTGTTAGGTGTTCTTGAACTGAATAACAGAACCATTAATGACAGTGTCGTCCAAGAAGCAGATTCGTTGTTAGAATCCATTGGCGTAACAACTGTTCTGGTAGGTGTATTATCTTTGATTATTGGGCTGGCAATTCCAGTACTTGTTTTAAGACCAATTAAATCCACTAATTTAGTTGTTGAAGATTTGTCTCGTGGTGAAGGCGATTTAACTATTCAAATGAGTGAAAGTAAAAACGAGATGGGTTCCTTAAGAAAGAACATAAACTTATTTATTTCTAAAATTCGAGAAATCGTAGTTATTGTTAAAGACAATGCTAGTCATGTAGCAGAGTCGTCAAATGAGTTAAATAAAGCGATTTCTGAAGCCAACACTAATATTGAAAAAGTTTCTGAAGAAGTACAAAGCATAACATCTGAAATCGAACACAACTCCAGCATTGTACAAGAGGTTTCTGCATCGGTACAAGAAATGGCTGAAAGTGCTGCGAGTGTGAGAGAAGATGCAGGTATATTGTCAAACAGTGTTAAAGATGTTGCATCGGCAGTACAAGACGGTTCACAAGAACTTCATGCAGTATCAAAAGTGGTAGATAAAGTGAAAGCAAATTCCAAAGGTGTTAACGAAGATATAGGTAAGCTTGAAGAGTACTCAAATGAAATTGAGTCAATAATTGGACTCATCACAGGTATTTCGGATCAGACTAATCTATTAGCACTTAATGCAAGTATTGAAGCTGCAAGAGCAGGGGAACATGGTCGTGGATTTGCTGTTGTTGCTGAAGAAGTTAGGAAACTTGCAGAAGAAAGTGGTAAGTCTACTGAAAAAATTTCTACACTTATAGGAATGATAAGACAAATGGTGAGTAAAACTAAAAGTAGTATTCAGCAAGAAGCCATTGAAATTGACAAGAGTGTTGAGATGACAACTACAGCAAATAAAGCGTTTGAATCTATTGTTGAAAAAGTAGATTCAATGGAAGAACGTATAGAACATATTACAGATTTAACTCAAAAACAAAACAATGTAAATGTTCAAATAGCTACCGCAATGGATGAAGTTGCAAAGGTGACTACCAATAATGCTGAATCAGCAAAAGAAATTAGTGCCAGCGTTGAGACACAAGTTGCAATATTCGAGGAGATTGGGGCATCCTTAGAAGAGCTCAACAGAATCGCCCTCAATCTTGAACAAGAAACCAATCGGTTTAAATCATAGTTAAATTGTAGTAATTATCTGCCCACAAGGTTATAAACTTTGTGGGCTTTTCATTTTTTCTGGTATAATTATAATGTTCAAGACGGGAAACGACTTGAAACAAAAAAGGAGGCGACTTATGAAAGCGACATTTATTTTATCCTTGGTTATGGCAATTTTAATTGCAATTTTTGCACTGCTTAACGGTACAGCTGTGCCAGTAAGTTTTGGGTTTGCGAAGTTTGAATCTTCACTTGCCTTGATTATACTGGGGTCAGTTGCAATTGGCGCAGTGATCATCTACCTGATAGATGTTGTTGGCAAGATTAAGAACGCAAAAAAAATTCGTGACCTTGAGAAAAAGGTTACACAACTTGAAAAAGACTTAGAAGAGAAAGCTGCAATTATTTCAAAACTTTCAAAAGTTGAAGAAACACCAAAGAAAGATAGTGTGCCATCACTTGAAAAAGCACAACCATCAGACCCTGTAGAAAACAAGAAATAAGACAAAGGTGATTGGATTGAATATATTTGAAAAAATCTGGAGCAGTCGGACTTCAGAGGTTGATGTCACAGACATGACCAAAAAACTTGAAATAAGTCCATTAATTGCTCAGATTCTCGCATCTAGAGGTATATCTGAAACTGAGGGTGCAAAGAAATTTCTATATTCAACAGTTAGGGATCTATATGATCCCTTTTTACTTGAGGGTATGGAAAAGTCTGTAGACCGTATAAAACGAGCTATGGAAATTGGAGAGCAAATTGTAATTTACGGAGACTATGACGTAGATGGTATTACATCCATATCCATTCTACTTAAGTATTTTAACCACATTCAGTATCCGGTTCAATTTTATATTCCAAATCGCTTAGAAGAAGGGTATGGAGTGAATGAAGATGCGGTTATGCGCATTGCTGAAGAAGGCACTGACTTACTTATAACAGTGGATTGTGGTATAACATCTGTACATGAAGCTCAAGTGGCGAAATCTGTTGGGCTGGACTTGATTATAACAGACCACCATGAATGCCAATCTGACTTGCCTGACTGTTTTGCAATAATAAATCCAAAACAAGAATCCTGCCACTATCCCTACGATATGTTAGCGGGTGTCGGGATTGCCTTTAAGCTGGTTCAAGGACTTATGGGAGAAGGCTTTTACGATTTTGTTGACGAGATTATTGACATTGCCGCGCTTGGAACTGTGGCAGATGTGGCACCTGTAGCAGATGAAAACAGGATTATAACGAAATTTGGTCTTGAGAAACTAAATGCAACTAGTAATTTGGGATTAAAAGCTTTAATAGAAGTTGCGGGTGTCGAGGGTAAAGAGTTAAATACAGGCCACATTGGTTTTACACTAGCGCCTAGAATTAACGCAGCTGGTCGTATTGGGACGCCACATTTAGGCGTTGAGCTTCTAACCACTAATGATAGTGTTCGGGCTAAAGCTCTGGCAGAAGAGTTAAATAGCTTAAATGAAAAACGACAAGCCATAGAAAAAGAAATTCTGGAACAAGCACAAAATTTCATTGATACTCATGTTGACCTAGAAAATGATCTGGTTATTGTTGTACGGGGTTATGGGTGGCATACCGGCATTATTGGAATTGTAGCCTCTAGAATTGCAGAGAAATACTATAGACCTACAGTTATTCTTAATATTGAAGACGGCGTTGCAAAAGGGTCTGCTCGAAGTGTGGGTCACTTCAGCATATTTGACGCCATGTCTAGTTGTAAAGACTTGTTCACTAAGTTTGGTGGACATGAACAAGCAGCTGGTGTTTCGCTACCTGAAGAAAATGTAGATTCATTTGTTAGACGTGTGAATGACTTTGCTAAGAATATACTTACCGAACGCGATTTGATCCCAGTATTAAAGGTTGATGGTCACATTCTTGGACGCGACGTGAGTTATAAACTCTTAGATGAGTTAGAGCTCCTTGAACCTTTTGGTTTATCAAATCCTAAACCACAATTTGTTATTGAAGACCTTCAGGTTGACAAAGTTATGATGATTGGCAAAGAAAAAAACCATTTAAAGATGATTGTACATGACCAGAATAGAGTTTTTGATAGTTTATGTTTTGGCTGTGAAGATAAATATGGATTTGTTCAAACTAAAGACACTGTAAATATGGTTGCCGGTCTTGATCGAAACAGCTTTAGAGGTGTAGAAACCATTCAGCTAATGATCAAAGATATGAGGAAATACAACATGTACACGCCATCTTATACAAACTTACGTCTTGTGTATGATATCGCAGCTGCAAAGTATATGGAGTATATGGCAAAGTCGGGAGCAAATGTCGGAAAAATGACTGCTCAGACCTTCACCAATGTGCCAAATGAAGGTAAGACTCTTGTTGTGATCGAATCTTCTTCAGAATTATATGACTTCATTAAAGAGTTTCACGATCATGCTGATTACAAGTACAAAATTCACTTTAATACAATAAATGCTCCAACAAGTTTTGACGTATTGGTACATCCTTTACAGATTGAAAAAACTGCTTCTAACTATGATCATGTATTTACCCATGAGTCTAAATTAAGGGTGGATAATCCAAACCGAGTGCGAGATGAAATCATACCAGATCGCGACGCCTTAGTTACGTTTTATAAAGCCCTTATGAAAGAAGAATCACTGGGTGGGAAAGTTGAAAATGTAGCTAATAAGCTTGGATTAAAAACAGGTACCCTGGTTATGTCAGGTTTGATACTCGAAGATTTAAATTTAATTGATTTTGAGGTGCAAGGAGAAACATTTAACTCAAAGATGTTGCCTAGACCTAAAGAGAAAATTGATATATTCGAAACTGAACTTTTTAAAAGTTTGCAATCGTTCAGAAATATGGAGTTTTCAGACCTATCAAGTATGGAAAAATAGGTTGTGCGAAAGAATAATAAGCAGACAATCATATTTAAACGTATAAAAAACTGTTTCTAAATGAATTTGTTCCTTTTATTAGAGGACGAAATTTGATAAAATAACTAGGTCGGGGGCTAAAAAGGACATTGAAGCCTCCCATATCAAGTATGTGTGAACGGGGAGGTTTACAAATGGATCTTAAGTCCAAAATTCGTGTTGTGGAGAATTTCCCAATCGAAGGTATTAGTTTTAAAGATGTAACAACTCTGCTCCAAGACGGCGAAGCATATGCATATGCTATCGACAAAATGATTGAAGCAGTTCAAGATAAGGAGTTTGACATTATTGTCGGACCTGAAGCAAGAGGGTTCCTAGTGGGAGCACCAATGGCAACTGCACTTAAAAAGTCTTTTGTACCGATTAGAAAGCCTGGAAAACTACCATATGAAACGGTTAAGTACTCTTACGAGCTTGAGTATGGTTCAGACACACTTGAAGTACATGCAGATGCAATAAAAAAAGGTTCTAAGGTATTAATTGCTGATGACCTACTTGCAACAGGTGGTACTGTAGGTGCAGTTAAAAAGCTTATTGAACAAATGGGTGGAGAAGTTGTTGGAGCTGTGTTCCTAATGGAACTGGATTTCCTACCTGGTCGTGATGCTTTAGGTGAGACTGATATCTTTAGTCTTGTGCACTACGAAGATTAAAAACTGAATTAGAATGTTTAATTAACCAACCCATGCTGTGTTAACAGTGTGGGTTTTTTCAATGTATACATAAATATTATGTACAAAAATGAAAACAATGCTTGTCTGAATATTATGAAAACGTTTCTTATTACAACTTTCATTGAGAGTCACATCAAATTAGTATATAATAAGAATAATTCAGAAAAACAGGTTACAAAGTAGTACAGATTTGACTTGTTTAACCCTATGCTGGGTCTAGCTGAAAGACTGAAATTTACGAAACAGGTGATGATATGAATCTAGAATCATATATGCTTCGACTGGAGCAACACTTGCCCAATATAGACCTTGCACCAATTATCAAAGCGTATCACTATGCTGAGAATGCACATAGAGGTCAATATAGAAAGTCCGGAGAACCTTACTTTATCCATCCAATGGAAGTATCCATTATTTTAGCTGAATTAGAGATGGATTCAACAACAATTATCTCGGGGCTTCTTCATGATGTTGTAGAAGATACAGATTATAGTCTTTTAGACATTGAGAAGGAATTTGGACCTGAAGTATCATTACTTGTTGATGGGGTTACGAAACTGGGGCAAATCCATTACGAATCAAAAGAAGAAGCACAAGTTGAAAACCTAAGAAAAATGTTCCTTGCTATGGCTCAGGACATTCGTGTAATTCTCATTAAACTTGCTGACCGTGTGCATAACATGCGTACGCTAAAGTACATGGCAGACCATAAAAAACGTGAGAAGGCTCAAGAATCACTTGAGATTTATGCACCGATTGCCCACCGTCTTGGTATTTCCAAAATGAAGTGGGAACTTGAAGACTTAGCCCTTCTTTACTTAGATCCACAAGGCTATTATGATCTTGTGAGCAAAGTTGATAAAAAGCGTGCTGAACGTGAAGAGATAATCAATAATGTAATTAATATTTTAGAGACTTCTTTAGGTGAAGTGCACATCGATCACGAAATCTATGGACGTCCGAAAAACTTCTACAGTATTTATAAGAAAATGAAACACCAGCAAAAAGAGTTTGACGAAATTTATGATCTAACTGCGATTCGAGTGCTGGTAGAAAATATTAAAGATTGTTACGGTGCTTTAGGTGTTGTACATACCAAATGGAAGCCTATTCCTGGTAGATTCAAAGATTATATTGCAATGCCAAAACAGAATATGTACCAATCGCTTCACACCACAGTAATTGGTGATGGGGGCGAACCATTTGAAATTCAGATAAGAACCGTTGAAATGCACCGTGTTGCAGAGTATGGTATTGCTGCACACTGGAAGTATAAAGAAGGTAAATCATCTTTCCAAGCGGCTGCCGCTGGTCAAATGGATGAAAAACTCAACTGGCTTCGTCAAATGATGGAGTGGCAACGTGATCTTGAGACACCTGAAGAGTTTATACAGTCGTTAAAGATTGATTTATTTAACAATCAAGTTTATGTATTTACTCCAAAAGGACAGGTATTTGAACTACCTGTTGGTTCAACACCTGTTGATTTTGCCTACAAAATTCACTCTGAAGTTGGAAATACATGTATTGGTGCTAAGGTTAATAACCGAATTGTCCCTCTTAATTTCCAGCTGAAGACTGGTCAAATTGTAGAAGTTCTGACTTCAAAGTCATCTAATGGACCTTCTCGTGACTGGCTGAAGTTTGTTAAGTCTACACAGGCAAAAAACAAAATCAAACACTGGTTTAAAAAAGAACGCCGTGAAGAAAATATCTCTAACGGCCGTGATATGTTAGAAAAAGAAATCAAACGTAATGGCTTCGTATGGAAAGACATTATGAAAACCGAATGGGTTGATCCACTTCTAAAGAGATTATCCATGAAGGATCTTGATGACTTATACGCTGCACTTGGTTATGGTGGTATTTTACTCAGTCAAGTTATACCACGTCTCCGTGAGCAGTATAGAAACGAACATAAGAAAAACGAAGCACCAGAACCTGATATCAAAGAGATTGTTTCAAAGCCAAAAGCACATGAAGAAAAGGCGAGACGTCAAAAGAGTTCAGAAGGTGTCATTGTTAAAGGAATAGACAACGTTCCTGTACGATTTGGTCGCTGTTGTAACCCAGTACCGGGTGATAATATCATTGGTTATGTCACAAGAGGTCGTGGTGTTACCATTCATAGGTCTGACTGTACCAACTTTGAAAAAACAGACGACTCCAAGAATCGATTTATCGAAGTTGAATGGGATCAGGCTAAACCGACAACGTACTCAACTGAAGTTCAAATTATTGCGCCAGACCGCAAAGGCCTATTATCTGAAGTGACACTCCTTATTACAGATACGGCATTAATGGTGACGGGTGTAAATGCGAAACTTACTAAAAATGAAATTGCAGTTATTAATTTAACAGTTGAAGTGTCTGGGTCTGACGAAATCAACAAACTAATTAAAAAGATTCAAAATATGCCGGGCGTTATAGACGTAAAGCGTATTACATCATAAAACTCAACAAAATATAGAAAACTACGCAACCGTTTACTTTCGAGTGGACGGTTGTCATTTAGTAGGGGGTAAAGTGAATGAGAGCAGTTGTACAAAGGGTATCACGTTCAAGTGTTACCGTAGATGAAAACATGGTAGGTCAAATCGGCCAAGGGCTGATGGTTCTTATTGGCGTTGAACATGAAGATGGACCAGAAGACGTAAAATGGTTAGTTGAGAAAATCATCAACCTTCGTATTTTTGAAGACGAAGAAGGTAAAATGAACAAGTCACTGCAAGATGTTGAAGGTGAACTCTTGGCTGTTTCTCAGTTTACTTTAATGGGTGACTGTAGAAAAGGCAGACGTCCAAGTTTCTCTAATGCTGCCAAGCCAGATTACGCAAATAGCCTATATGAAGATTTTGTAGGCCTAGCGCGTGACAAAGGAATTAAAGTTGAAACGGGACAATTTCAAGCCCACATGATGGTTGACATTATGAACGACGGTCCTGTAACATTACTTGTGGATAGTAAACGTGTTTTCTAAAATAGATATAAAGTTACACGTTTAAAGGTTGCAGTTATTAGTGGTGTACTTTACAGCAATTTCTTATTGGGATTAGGTAAAGACATTTTCAGGAGGATATAAAATGATTATGATTACATTGCCGCTTGGTATATATGCGGCTAATTGCTATGTTTTAGGGTGTCCAGAAACTAAAAAGGCGTGTGTTATTGATCCAGGCGGAGAAGCAAATAAAATTGTCGACGCTCTCAAACTCCATGATTTAGAGTTAGAAGTGATTGTCTTAACACATGGTCATATGGATCATATTGGTGGTTTAGCTGAACTTAAGCAGCTTACAGGTGCTCCAATTGCGATTCATGAAGGTGATGTGGACATGTTAGAAGACCCACGTATCAATCTTTCAAACCAAATGGGTGGTGGCGGCATTTCTTTAACTGCCGACCGTATTCTTAAACATGATGATCGTGTTAAGTTTGGTAATATGAGACTAAAAGTTATTCATACACCTGGTCACACACAAGGCAGTATTTGTCTTAAAATAAATGAACATCTATTTACAGGAGACACATTGTTCCTTCGTTCTGTTGGACGTACAGATTTAGCTGGTGGTGACCAAAATGCACTGGTTCAGTCGATTAAGAAAAGACTATACAAGTTGCCAGAAGACACAAAAGTATACCCTGGTCATGGTCAAGATTCAACAATTGCTTATGAGAAGAAAGCAAATATGGTTGTACGTGCATAAGAACATAAGGCTAAACTCGAATTAGTTTTACATTCTTTTAGGAAAATAAATAGAACCCCCGAGATCACACATTAAGTGTTGAACCGTTTTTAAAGTAAGATTCTTAAGTCTATTTTTAAAAGTAAGGTTTAGGTGATTTCGAGGGTTCTTTGTTTTATTGTAGTTCATACATGAAATTTGCTTATTTTCAATATCAAAAAATTATGATGACGGACTCTCTTTATGTTTCTTTTTTTCAATTAGCCATGCACTCACCAGTGCTGTAAATGGTACTGTTAAAATAATGCCAATACT
>Ga0209379_10000507_pt1 | contig 32002 bp, 28 predicted proteins | sample tdDd001_FD_187124 | JGI IMG/M metagenome (GOLD analysis project Ga0209379, IMG submission 187124) | Marine sediment microbial communities from the Atlantic coast under amendment with organic carbon and nitrate - tdDd00.1 (SPAdes)... | ecosystem: Environmental > Aquatic > Marine > Coastal >... | reverse complement strand
CCAAGTAATGTTTATAAACTTTGGATTCAATATGATAATACAGAGTATTCATTGTATTGGCATGACTCAAATGCATCTGAAATTGAAGAGGCAATTATTTTAAGAGAGGCATTAGAAGAGATTAAGAAGATAATAAGATCACTTGAAGAATACGATGATTTGGGTCAATCAAATGGAGGATATGATTAATATGAAGATATGTCCATATTGTCGTGAAGCCTCGTTAAACAGTATGAAAAAAATAACTACGAACTCAACGAAAGGCTTCAATTGTAAGCATTGTGGTAGTAGAGTCACTATTACACCTCAATCGAGGTGGAAATATTTTGCTTTATACTTTCAAAGTATAATTGCAATTGGACTATTTAGTGGTTTGTTTAAATATATAGCATTAGGGATAATAATTACTGTTAATATAATTGATTCAATGTTTAGATGCCAGTTTATAAAATTTGAAGAAGGTTCAAAAAAAATTTAATAATGATCATATACAAATGCAGCCAACTTATAAAATTTAGGGAGACTCAATGAAGCCATTAAAGTGTATACGAGTCAGTTGTTGTAATACACGAATTGAATTAAACTAAATGTTACATATAAATGAAATGGAGACTAAATGGATAATCGTGATAAAATGAAAATCGCTTATAATCTTGCCAAAGAGGCATTGGAAAAAGGTGAAATGCCTATAGCAGCAGTGATATTTAAAGATGATGATATAGTTACAAAAGCTTATACATCAGAATTTAATGATGAAAGATTCTTGGTTCATGCTGAGTTAAAAGCACTTATGGAAGTTGATAAGCAAAAATACTCATATGCTGATAGACGTAAAATGAAGATGTTTGTAACTTTAGAACCTTGTATGATGTGTCTAGGTGCATCTTTGTCATTTTTCTTAGGGGAGATACATTACTCTGTTGAAGCGCCCATTGATGGTGCAATTGGATTTATTGATGAAATAAAAAATCGTACATCCAACAAACCAGGATATGCGATTCCTAAAACATTTAGTGGCATGCTTAAAGAAGAGTGTACTGAATTGTTTAATGACTATATCAAGGTAGCTCCTAATGAAGGTTTAAGAAATTTTGCTAAAGGTATTTTAGCTGTAACTTAAAGAACTTCATGTAACACTCAATATGTACAAGAATCAACTAGTATGAGTTTTGTAGAAAATAAAGATTTGAGGTAAGATGATCAATTTGAGATCGGCAAAAGATAAAGATCTGTCAATACTTTCTGATACATGTATTTCAGTAGCACCTCTTTATGAGGCGTTCATGCCAAATGCTTTTAGAAATCAAGCTGAAAAGTTTATGGAACGTGGACTATCCAGTTGTTATGATACTTTCATAATTGAACTTTCATAATTGATAATGATAACGATGCAATTGGATTCATTGGAACAAAAACTCTTAGCGATCAAACGGTGTACTTAGTGGCATGTTATATACATTCGGACTTCCAAAACAAAGGTTTTGGAAGTATGGTAATAGAAAATTTAAAGAACTCTTTAAAAGAATTACATACTAAAGAAATAGTTTTGCTTGTTCATAAAAAAGCCGTATGGGCACAACAATTCTATTTAAAGAATGATTTTATGATAGTGTCAGATGATAGAGATCAAATTTTATCATACGATAACGGTATTATGGGAAATGACTATTTAGAAAATACTGTTTTAATGAGTCGTAAGTTTATTTACTAATGGAGGACGTATGAGAATCAAAAAAAGTACACTAAATTCTTTAATCGCATTTTGTTACAATATGCCAATATTATTCTTTCAGTTCTTTGTTATATATGATTCTTCAGCGAGTGATTTTTATAAAGAAAACAGTTTTCTTTTTTTAATAGTAGTTCCAATTGTAATGTTAATTATATCCGTAATCCCTACGATTTTAGTTTTATTAGAATTCAAAGTTATCATGCATTCAAAACCTGAACTTGTTATTGAAACCACTCAAAGTAATAAAATAGGTTGGTTGACTATTATTGGTGTGAATATACTTGGCATAATTTTGATTATAGGGTTTTCTGGTGTATGGAAGCTGGTTGTATTGGGTTTAATGCTTTTATTGGATGTCTTATTCTGGAGAAGTACTAAAGGCAATAGTGGGATATACGACTCTAGTTTGATCTTTAGGGGTGTCAATTATCCATTTGAGTACTTAGAGTCATGTACCGTAAAGAATGGATTAGTTACGTTAAAGTTTATTAAACCTATTTTATTTTTAGAAGTTATAGAGCCTGTGGAGTTAGAAGGGGATCATGAATTAGAGAGATTTTTAAAATTAGTATTTGAGAAAAGTGATGTCCATCCTTTGGTTGTTTAAATAATATAATTGTGATTGAAAGCTATACTTCTTTTTCGTTAATTTGTGATATAATGGTTAACGTTGGAGGGTAGCATGGTTATAAAAATTATTATTGTTTGTATGGCTGGTTTCTTAGGTGCTATGGTGGATGCCATTGTAGGCGGCGGTGGTTTAATTACAATCCCGGCTTTATTGGCTACAGGCATGCCGACTCATTTAGCACTTGGAACCAATAAATTTGCATCATCAATGGGGACGATTTCTTCAGCGTACCATTATTTTAAAAGTGGAGAAGTTAATTTTTCTTTGCTAAAGTACTTATTACCACTTTCATTAATCGGTTCAGCTTTAGGTGTTACAACTGTACTATTAATGGATCCGGAGTTTCTTAAAACATTGATTATTGTCATGGTTTTAATTATTGGATCATATACGCTTTTAAAGAAGGATTTGGGATTACATAACAAGTTTACAGGATTGACTAAAAAGAAAATCATATTGGGTATGATTCTGGCAGTAGGACTTGGATTTTATGATGGCTTCTTCGGACCTGGTACTGGATCATTTATAATATTTGGTCTAATTGGTATTTTTGGTTATGACTTTAAGAAAGCTTCAGCCAATTCTAAATTCATGAATTTTACAAGTAATTTCACTGCACTTATTTTGTTTCTGATCAATGGACAGATTTGGTTTTTATATGGGTTACCTATGGCAGTTGCGATGATTATTGGTGCTAAGGTAGGAGCCACATTAGCGGTAAAGAATGGTGCGCGCTTTATTAAACCAGTATTTATAATAGTATCTTTTGCATTGGTCGCAAAAATGTTATTTGAGATGATTGGAGGATAAAATGCAACAAGACACTTTTAATCAAGTTTATTTTCAATTTATAAGTGATATTCAAAGAGATGCTTTTGAAATAACTAAAGAGTATCAGCCTGAAGGAATCACTCAATTAGAATACAGCATTTTAGAATATCTGTATTTCTTTAAAGGTAAATATTTCTCAGATCTCTGTAAAGACCTATATATGTCTACTAGTCAAGGTAGAAGAGTCGTAAAAAACCTAACAGAAAGACATTATTTAGAAAGTGTTAAAGATGATATTGATGGTAGAAAAAAAGTCTATCATATTACTCGAAAAGGAAAAGCCAAACTTGATGCTTGTTATTTTCAAGTTATGAAAGGCGTTCATGATAAATATGAGTCATTAGGTGAAGAAGCATTGAAAAACTTAATGGAATGTATGAACTATATTACAAAAACAATGTATAAACAGCTTTAATGCTGTTTTTTTGTTATTTTTTGTAACTTTGGGTATAGGATTAACGGGTGATTAAAATGAAAGAAATTACTATATATGGTTACGATTGTACCAAGTTACATACTGTTTTAAAAAGATTGAAAAAAACTTATCAATTGGTTGATTCTATTGATCAAATTGGCACGACCAAATGGTTGTTAGTAGACGAAAAAAAGTTTTTACTTGAGAGTCAGACCTTGCTTGATTTAGGACAGAAGATTATTGTTATTTGTAAATCAGCAACACAAAGAAAAATAAAACAGTTTTTCGATATGGGTATTAAAGATTATGTATTAGCCCCAATTCTTGAAGAAGAGTTAATAAAAAAAATGGGTTATTATGATATTGAAGAAAACAGAAAAGAATTAGATCAAAGGTTATCACTTGCAACAGAAGTTGCTTCACTTGGCACTTGGGATTACGATGTTGTATCAGATGATTTGATCTGGGATAATAATATGTTTAAAATTCATCATATTTCAATTGACACAACAATTTATCAGTTGAGTCATTGGAAAACGTTAATACATCCTGAAGATCAACATTTAGTTGATGATGCCATGAACAATGTATTAGAGAAACAAGAGAACCTAGACTTAACATATAGAATTGTAAGCGGTGAGGACGAATTTTATATTCGAACAACTGCTGTAGTTTTATTACAAGATAATATACCAGTACTATTAACGGGATCATGTATAGACGTGACAGATAAAATCCTGATTGAAAGAGAAAAAGTTCATTATGAGTTAAAATATCATAAGAAAAATACAGAACTCAAAGAAATTTATAAGTCATTACACCTTTCTCAAGAACGTATGGAAGCAACGTTGAAATCGGCAGATGTTGGTTATTGGGAATGGGATGTGGTAAATAATAAATCGTATGAAAATGATCAATGGTTCAGTATGTTAGGATATGACAAAGAAACTTATGAACTCAATGATGAATGGTTTTATGGATTAATGCATGAAACCGATTCATTATTTATGACTGAAAAGCTTGATAAGATAGCAAAAGGTATCGACCAGAGTATTAATAAGGAATTTAGGCTAAAAAACAGTTCTGGAGAATGGACGTGGATACTGGCAAGAGGAGAGATTCTTGAGTATTGCGAAGACGGTACTGCAAAGACAGTTTCGGGAGTGCATATTAACATCAATCAGTTAAAAGAGTCTGAAAAACAATTGGACCTTCTATCAAAAGCAGTTGATACATCACCAGTAGGCATTGTTATTGCAGATGCTGATGGTCTGATTGATTATGTTAATCCTGCATTTGAACAGATGACAGAGTTTTCACTTGAAGAAACGATTGGTAAAAGAACGAGTATCATTAAATCAGACTATCATGATGAAGAGTTTTACAAGACCCTATGGGATACGATTAGTAGTGGTGAAACTTGGAAAGGTGTATTTTACAATAAAAAGAAGTCCGGGGAGTTCTATTGGGAATCAGCAATTATCTCACCTATGTTTGATGAATTTAAGAATATTGTTTCTTATATAGGTGTAAAAGAAGATATTACAATTGAAAAAGAACGTGAAACCGATATGCTTCTAAGAAATAAAAGACTTACAAGACAACAGTGGATTTTGCAAAGTTTGACTCAAAATACTGAACTGACAAACACGGATCTGTTGGCATCTCTGAAAGTCATTATGGAATCTGTCGTGTCGGGCTTAGAGACAAATGGCTGTTCAATATGTTTTTTTGATGAAATGAATACAATTTTAAAGTGTCAATATCATTATGTTGTGACAGATATAATTACTAAGGATGAAGAAATATTAAGAATGAATGACTACAGAGATTATTTTGATACTATGTTATCTGGATCTCAGATTATTATGTCATCCTTGGAGAATAGTGATTACAAAACGATGTATAACCATTTTATAGATAAAAATATTTTTGCATCCCTTCATGTACCAATATGGTTTAGGGGAGAAGTCATAGGTGTTGTAAAAGCAGAGCAAGCGCTAGAGTATAGAACATGGGTACCTGATGAAATAAGTTTTTTAAGAGCGATAAGTGATTTGCTGACAATTACACTTGAAACAAGAGAACGTTTAAAAGCCCAAAAAGAAGCAGAGGATGCAACAAAAGCAAAGTCTGATTTCTTAGCCAATATGAGTCATGAGATTAGAACGCCTATGAATGCTGTTATTGGTTTAACACATCTTGCTTTAAAAACTGAAATGACACCAAAACAAGAGGATTATTTGATTAAAATTAATGAAGCAGCAAAACATTTGCTGGTTTTAATTAATGATATTTTAGATGTTTCAAAAGTTGAAGCTGGTAAGATGGTTTTAGAAAAAGTACCGTTCTCATTAGAATCTATTACAACACATATAAAAAGTATGATGATGGATAAAGCCAATGAAAAGGGACTGGAACTATCAGTTGAGGTAGCAGAAACAGTACCCCGTTATTTAAAAGGGGATCCTTATAGATTGGGTCAAGTACTTCTTAACTTAGTGAGTAACGCCATTAAATTTACATCTGAAGGCTTTGTAAAAGTTTATATTGATAGAGTTTATAGTGACACAAATAATGAAGACTATTTTATGTTGCAGTTTTCAGTAAAAGATTCTGGTATTGGTATTACAGAAGTGGCAATAGAAAAACTGTTTGACTCATTTGAACAGGCTGATACATCTATTACAAGACAATACGGTGGTACTGGATTGGGATTGACAATCTGTAAACAACTGGTTGAATTATTCGAAGGTGATATATGGGTTGAGAGTACCTATGAAGAAGGCAGTGAGTTTAATTTCACAGCTAACTTTGAATCATCCTCTGATATCGTTGATTCTACCATGTTGGACTTTGTTGCGCAGGATATTGATCCAGGAAATCCAAACAAGGTTTTAATTGCAGAAGATAATGAAATCAATCAACAGATTATTTCAGAGTTTCTAGAGCCGTATGGCATTGAATCAATATGTGTAGATAATGGTCAATTGGCAATTGATTACTTGGAATCGGGTGAGCCGTGTAATCTTATCTTGATGGATATTCAGATGCCTGTGTTGGACGGATTCGGAGCCACAAAATATATCAGAAAACATAGCATATACGATCATATTCCTATTATTGCAATTTCTGCTGATGCAAGATCCGATTCAAAAATAAAGACTATGAACTATGGCATGAACGACTTTATTATAAAGCCTATTAATCAAAGCGAAATGATTGAGACTATTTTGAAGTGGTTGGGTCAAAAACCTTTTAACCTTCATATAAAAAATATTAACACAAGTTTGGGTTTGTTGAGATGTAATGGGAATGAAACGTTGTACTTAAATATCTTAAGTAAATTTGTAACTGATCATAAGAATGATTTAGAACTTGTAAAACATCACATTTTAAAGAAAACTGGTGATGAAAAAAGAATACTTCATACTTTAAAGGGATTACTAGGTCATTTGGGAGCAGAATGGCTATTTGAAGAAATTCAAGTACTTGAAATTTATGTAGATGAGAGAAAAAAAGGATACAAAAATAAATTAGAGTTGTTAACAGAGAATTACATGGAAATGATAAAAGCTATCGAAATGGCATTGTCACAATTTGATGCTGAAGTTGTGGAAAAAGAAGTTAATGATAAAGCTTTCTATGAACTTTTGGAATCGCTCATTGAACCTCTTAAAAATGGTTATATCAATCAAATTAAAAATATTATGAATCAGTTAGAATCATATCAACCTAGACATTCGATTGCAAAACTATATGAAATGATGTGTAAACAAATCAAGCGCTATCAATATGATATTGCAGAGGAGAATCTAGAGTTGCTAATAAGAGATTTGGAGGGAAAGGTTGAATAATACAATATTAATCATAGATGATACTGAGGAAAACATTGACATTTTAGTAGACTTATTATGTCACGATTACAATCTGTTAGTTGCTTTAGATGGATATCGCGGACTAGCTTTAGCAAATGCTAATAAACCAGATGTTATCTTATTAGATGTTATGATGCCTGAACTTAATGGTTATGAGGTATGTAAAAAGTTGAAATCAAATGAAGAGACGATGCATATCCCAGTGATATTCTTAACTGCATTATCAGATGAAAAAGATGAAGCTTATGGCATAAAGGTAGGCGCTGTAGACTTTATCAGAAAACCTTTTAATCCAGTCATTGTTTCGTCAAGGATAAAAAACTATTTATTTATTAAGAATTATCAAAACGAATTAGAATTAATGGTACAGCAGCGGACCGAAAAAATTGAAAAAACAAGAGATACAATTCTAAAGTCTATGGGTGTTTTGGCAGAGTTTAGGGATCCAGAAACAGGCGCACATATCAAAAGAACACAGTATTATTTGTTGGAATTGTCAAAACATCTAAAAAGTAATGAAAAGTATTCTCATTATTTAACAGATGAAGTTATTGAAGCGATGTTTAAGTCAGCACCTCTTCATGATGTTGGTAAAGTCGGTGTACCAGATAGTATTCTATTAAAGCCAGGACCTTTAACGGATGACGAGTTTGAAATAATGAAAGAACATTCTCTATTTGGAAAGATGGCTATTGATGCCATTGAAGAAGAATTACCTGGCGAACTATTTATTTCATATGCTCATGATATTGCATATACCCATCATGAAAAATGGAATGGATCAGGTTACCCAAGAGGTCTTGTAGGTGAAGAAATTCCGATATGCGGTAGAATTATGACCCTTGCAGATGTATATGACGCCCTTGTAACAGCAAGGGTTTATAAACCACCATTTACACACGAAAAGGCAAAAAAAATTATATTAGAAGGTAGAGGTTCTCATTTTGATCCCGATTTAGTAGACGCTTTTTTAGTGTTAGAAGAGCGGTTTATAGATATATCAAAAAAATACAAAGACTAATAAAGGAAGTAGCTAAATGCTGCTTCTTTGTATTTTAGAGAGATATGCAAATTAAAAAGAAGTGACTAAATGTCACTTCTCTTGATATTAATAAAATATGCAACTTTATGAGAAGTGCTAAATATCACTTCTTTGGATCTTAAAGTTTAGAGTTTTTTCAAACAACTCTAATGTAGGTATTTCCTCTTCATTAACAAATAAGAAGGTCTTTCCTGAATCTTTAGAACGTCCGGTTCTACCAATTCTATGAATGTAACTTTCAACAGTTTCTGGAATATCATAATTAAAAACATGTGTTACGCCAGATATATCAAGTCCTCTTGAAGCAACTTCAGTTGCAATGAGATACTGAATTTTAATTGACTTAAATGCCTTTATAGCTTGTTGTCTCTTAGCCTGAGGCATCCCACCATGTAACTTCATACAGTTATAACCTGCTTGATGTAATGATACTTCTAAATTATCAACACGTCTTCTTGTTCTACAGAAAATGATTGCCATAAATGGGTTTTCGTCATCTAGAACTCGTTGCAGATCTTCTAGTTTTTTTCTTGGTCTTGTGATGATAACATGTTGATCAATTTGGTCATATGGAATTTCTGCTGCCTTTGAAGAGACAAACACAGGATCCTTCATCAACTTGTAAGACAACTTCTTAACTGTTGCGCTGATTGTTGCTGAGTATCCAACAATCTGCATGTCTTTTCCACATGAATTTTTTATCTTTATAATGTCATCTCTAAATCCCATATCGAGAAGCTGATCTACTTCATCTAATACAAAATGTTTTACTTGTTTCAAATCAATTGTCTCTCTAGAGATATGATCAAGTAATCTACCAGGGGTTGCAACAACAATATGAACATTCTTGTTTAATTTTTTGAGTTGCCCCTGAATGTCTTTACCGCCGAAAATTGAGAGCACTTTATATGCATCATTAAGTTTTTCTACTTCCTCAGTAATTTGAATTGCCAATTCTCTTGTTGGTGCTACTATTAGTGCTTGTATGCCTTTTTCTAATTTAATTCTTTGCATAATAGGTAATAAGAAAGCAAGTGTCTTTCCAGTACCTGTTTCAGCTTCAGCCATAATATCGTTATTTTCTAATAAAAGAGGTATGGTTTGAGTTTGAATTGGGGTTGGTTCTGTTATATAACGTGCAGTTAGTTTCTCAACTAGCAAGTTATCTACGCCGAGCGCTTTAAATGTATTCATAAGTATCCTTTCTATAGCGCCTTATTATATCAGAAATCTAATCCGTTTAATAGTTGATTCAAGTGATTTCTATATGGTATAAGTTAATAAAGAGTAAAATAGATTGATATTCATTCATTTAATGTGTATCTTAAGTATAGGAGGCTTTTATGATTAAAATTATTGCAGATTCAACATGTGATCTATCAGATGAAATATTAAAGAAATATGATATAGGAATTGCACCATTAACAATTAAAATCGGCGAGACGGTTTACAAAGATCGTATTGATATTCAACCAGATGAGTTTTATAACCAACTGGGTGCTTTAGAGGTTTTACCAACAACGGCTATGCCAAGTCCAACTGAGTTTATTAACTTGTTTGAGGATGCTTATTCAAAAGGATTCCATGAGATTCTTTGTATTTGTATGTCAAGTGGAACAAGTGGCAGTTATCAATCAGCTGTAATTGCAAAAGAGTATTTTGATGATAAGATTCAAGGTGCTGTTAAAGTACATGTTGTGGATTCAAAATGTATGAGTCACGGTAGTGGTTATTTGATTTTAAAATCAGCGATTTTAAGAGAGAAGGGTGCTACATTTAGTGAACTGGTAGATTTTAATGAAACTTATAAAACAAATATCAAACACTTCTTATCAGTAGATGATTTAGATAATCTTATTAAGAGTGGTAGATTAACTGAGGTTAGTGCATTTATTGGTAAAGTATTAAAAGTTAAACCAATTATGTCTATGAGAAAAGGCAAAGGCGCTATCGTTGCTAAAGTAAGAGGTAGTAAAAAGGTATACACTCATTATGTTGAAGAGTATAAAAAACGTGTCGATATCTTATTAACAGATTTTATAATTGTTGGTTATACTTCTGATCGATCAGTTGCTGAAACTATGAAAGCTAAATTAATTAATGATGTCGGTTTTAAAGGCGATATTTATATTATGCAGATGGGTGTTTCAGTTGGGACACATGTTGGTTTAGGAGGCCTATCAATGTACTTCATTGAAAAAGGTGATAGACATGATGGTCTGATTTTTAATGAGATGAGCGCTTTAAAAGATAAAAAAGATGAGATGGTCGAAATGGTAAAAAAATATAGAGAAGATAAAGGTTTTTAATGAGTTGGTCAAATTTAAATGGGCAGAGAATTGATTTTGAACCAGTAACGATGAAAATTGTAGAAGCATTACACGAATATGCTTCTAATGAAGACGTCTCAAAATTTATTGGATGGCCATTGATGCATGTCATATCAGATTCTGAAGCTTATGTAAAAAAACTAATTGAAAACGAAAAGAATAAAACACATCAATATGCCAGTGTTGTTTTAAAAGAGAACAATCAGCATATTGGTACCATGATGTTATTTAACTTTAATGATGAAGCAAAACATGCAGAAATAGGATTTGTAATCCATCAGGATTATTGGAATAAAGGGTATACAACAGAAGCTGTAAACCTGATATTAGACTATGTAAAAGAACATACAGATTTACATAAAGTATGTGCTCGAGTTGTTTCTGCTAATAAAGGTTCTTCAAAGGTACTCTTTAATAGTGGTTTTTTACTAGAAGGTCAACTAAGAGATCAGTTTTATATTAATGAGATGTATTATGACTGTTTACATTATGGATTAATTTTAGATTAACTCGGTTATTGCCGAGTTTTTTTATTTATTTTAATTAAAAAAGGGACCCAAATACGAAAGTTGGAATGTATAATATACGTAAAGGAAAGAGCGCAAAGGAAAGGTGGTTGAGATGAAGAACAAATTTGTACTATTATTAATCTGCTTATTGGTAGTTCTATCAATGAACGTTGTATTTGCAGAAGACCCAGCAGTTGTCGAAGAACCAGTCATTCAAGATGTTGAAGTATCAAAAGGACATCTAGATTTCGATGCTGAAGAGTTGCTACACAGCTTTGATGTGGATTATGACACAGAAGTATTAACATTCACTCCAATATTTACACAAAGTGAAGCACCTGCAAATATTACTGTAGTAATTGATGGAGAGACTGTACTTGATCCAGAAGCTGATGATGAAGATTGGATTTATGACACTGTTGATGTTGATTTAGCAATAGGTGAAAATGAAATTGAAATGTTAGTGACAGAAGATCCTGATGTTGGTATTGCTGATGATGAAACTGAAACACTTTATACATTTACTGTAACTAGAAAAAATGTTTTAGATGAATTATATGTTTATGTAGATGGTGATATGGTTGATTTGGTACCAGAATTTGATTCAAATACGATGGTATATGATAAATTACTTATTATGCCAGAAGAAATTGGATTGGATTTAGAATTAGCTGACTTATTGGGAAGCAAAATCTATAGAGTTGTTATTACCAATGCTGAAGTAGAAACAATTTTTGAAGGTGAAGACTTAGATACAATCAACGAAATGGATGATCCGTTATTTGATGAAGATTATCTATTAGAAGAAATCTTATATGGTGATAATGTTATAACTATTGCCATTGAAACAAACGAAGGTACTGTTGAAACTCCAGATTGGCAAGAGTATGAAACTTATACACTTACTTTTGAAGTCTCATCTTTAGAGTCAATTACTCTTGAGTCTGTAGATGAAGATGTTGAGCCGAATGTTTTAGAAGATGTTACTATAGTGCCTGATTTTGCTGGAGATGTTTTGGCATATACAGCTTTAGTAGGTTATGAAGTAGATTCTCTTAACATATCAGCATTACTAGTTGTAGATGAGGAAAATGAAACTGATGAGGATTCTGTTATATCAATTAGTGTTGTAGATACTACTGCAACAACATATTTTGCTGTATATGAATCGGGCAATGTTGTTAACTATGATTTTAATGATCATCTTACAGTTGATGTTGTTGTAACTGTAACAAATGGTGACTCTGAGATTGTTTACACCATTACGGTAACAAAAGAAGGTAGATTAGAAACTTTAGAATTCTCATATGATGATGGTGATGTGAATGTACTTGAAATGACACCAGAATTTGATACAACAGATCAAGAATATGTTGTTGAAGTACCATATGATGTAGATGAAGTTGCTGTAGAAGCAGCATTACCTGCAGAACTTTCAGATCTTGATATTTATGTTGATGGTGATTTATATGAGCCATTAGATAATTTGATTGCTGTTGCTTATGGCGAACAAATTGTTGAAGTTGAGATTAAAGATGGTGTTGATGTCCTTGAAGCATATGAAGTGACACTTAGAAGACCAATGCCATTAATTACATTGGGTGTTGAACCAATAGGTGATTACGGATTTGATCCAAGTGATTTTAACTACAATATGAAAGTTGAAAATGAAGTTGATGAAGTTGTTATAACTCCTACAGCTGCAGATGATGTAGAGATTTATATTGATGGTGACTTATTAGAAGACGATGATATGATCGTTGAATTAGAAGTTGGTAAGAATACAATTGTTGTGATGACTGTGTATGATGATGTATCATTGGAGTATGTACTTAGAATTACTAGAGATGGTGATGAGACAATACCTCCAAAAGATATGAATAGATATAGATACACTCATACAGAAATGAATCTTGATTGGGATGACAATGACTTAGGTTTTGGTCCGAATTCATATAGAAATATCGTACAAGCCTTTAAATGGGGCAACAATCAAAATAATGAAATTGTAGTATTAATTGATGATGATGATGGTACACTTACTATTCCATATCATATTTATAAATTCATGGTACAAAGAAAAGTGACATTTGTACTACAGTACGAAGGTGAAGAATATAGAATTGAACTGGCTGATTTAAAACTAAATCGTTATATCAAAGGTCCTCATGCTATAGGCTTCATTGTATTGGAATTTGATATTGAAGATGGTGTGATTGAAGTTGAAAATGAATTTGAAGGTTATGAGTCTTATAACAAGCACTTTAATAAGTCTGATGACGACGACGATGACGATGATGAATGACGACGACGATGACGATGATGACGACGATGATGACGATGATTCAAACAAGAATGGGAAATTCCCTCCAGGTAAAAATAAGTAGTTTTAAGACCACGTAAGTGGTCTTTTTTCTTGCATAAAAAGCATTTTGAGGTCTTGGTAATCCGTTTTGGAGACAATAATGTTAATCGGTATATTTAATAGATATAATGAATATATAGAAAATATTATTCCAAGGAGGGTGTATGAAAAAAATATTATCAATAATCGTCATTTTAATGATTTCAGGAATCGTTTTGAGTGTAATGATTTTTAATGCAAAGCAACCTCCTACAGCAAAAGAAAAAAAGATAATCGAAATTTACCAGGGTGACACTTTTGTTGATTATTCACAACAGGAAATAGTGATTTTATATGAACTAAAGAAACATTTATACAAGTTGTTTGAGATTTCATACGATGATTATAGATCCGTTTATAATGAATATTATTATGTAGGACCTGATATGGATCAAAGAATTTTCCAAGGATATGTATCTGTTATAGGATCGGCAAATGATGAAATTATTCATGAAAAGCTTAAATTATACAATTTCATTGGGTTGTCTATTGAAGAATCTAGAATGTATTTATTATCATTAGGATATGATTTTAAGATATTAGATGAAACAACAGAATGGATGAACCAGTCAAGTTTTAAAATTAGTATCAGTGATCCGATTCAAGGTTATTATGAAGATGAAAGTTTTATCTATGTAAAAAAGGATATACAGTATTATATGGAAGAATCAATGGATTGGCATCAGATAATTGTAACAAAATATTACTTTAAAGAAATCGATGGAAAGTATAAAATATTGGATGATAGCGACAGGTTCTTTGATGTTGATCCTAATTGGACCGATGAAGAGAAAAATATAAAACTTGAGGAATTTAATAATAGATTCAATGCAGTTGGAGATGTTAACTTTTCTTTTGAATTTGATCTTAATGAATTCTGTGATGAATTTATAAAATAAAACAGGTAGCAAAAGCTACCTGAAAATCTATTCTTCTTGCCAAATGCTTTCAAGGGTTCTAAGATTTGGTTCGAATAAGAAGTTTAACTTCTCCATCTTATGTGTCGAAGGATGTTGGAACTTAACGACATAATGCCCCCTGTGTTTAGAAGTGGTTTTATAGGTGTAGTGTTCGTTTAATAATTTGGTTATAACCTCCTTATTATGACTTAACTCATGTTCCATTTCCTTTTTCTCATCCATGAATCTCTCTTTTGAAGATTCCCTAAGTGTAGATTTCCCTTTGTCGTGCATATGACATGTATCATGTTTTCTATTACTCATTTAACCGCCTCCTTCTATTTTTTTTTTACCCTTTCACGGGAAAGCATAAACAGAAGAGGAGATTATACTTCTTTTAGGTAGTCCTCTATAGACATTTTGTTTAGTGTCATGTTGATAAAAGTTTCTATTTCGACTAAACGATTCTCATCCTTTTTAGTATAGATAATAAATGATTTACCATCTTGTCCAGCACGTCCGGTACGACCAATCCTATGAACGTAGTTTTCTATATCATCTGGTAGATTATAATTAAAAACATGGGACACGCCTTGTACATCTAAACCTCTTGCAGCAACGTCCGTTGCAATAAGATACTGTATTTTATTTTCTTTGAATGCGGTCATATTGAATTCTCTTTTAGCTTGAGACAATTCACCATGAAGGCTTTCCACATTATAACCTTTTTCTTTCATTTCATCACATAGACTTTGAGTACCTCTTCTAGACCTACAGAATACAATCGCCTTAACAGGCTTTTCTTTTTTTAGTAAAGTCTCAAAATCATCCATCTTCTTGCGATTAGATGTCTCTATTACCAATTGTGTAATATTTTCAAGGGTAATCTGTTTTTTAGGTGCTTTTACATGAACCGGATTACTCAAATAGTGGTTTGTAAAACTACCAACACGATGACTGAGTGTAGCAGAAAAACAAAGTGTTTGTCTTTCTTTTGGGAGTTGTTTTATAATTTCTTTAAGTTCCTTCTTGAATCCGATATGAAAGAGTTGATCGGCTTCATCAACAACAAACATTTTAAGATGATCACAGACAATAGAACCACGTCTTAAGTGATCTAAGATCCTGCCTGGTGTACCAATAACCAATTGTATATCACCTTTTAGTTTATGAAGCTGAGCATTAACATCTTGTCCACCGTAAGCAGCTAATATATTAATAGGCAGTATCTCAGCCAATTTTCTAGCTTCTGCAGTAATCTGAATCGCTAACTCTCTTGTAGGTGTGATGACCATTGCTTGGATATTTGGATTTTCAAACTCTATAGTCTGAAACATCGGAAGTAAAAAAGCAAGAGTTTTCCCAGTACCGGTTTGTGCTTCGGCTAATAAATCATGACCTTTAAGTATTTCTGGAATACTTAAACTTTGTATGGGTGTAGGGGAAATGATATTTTGTATATCTAGTGCGTATACCAAATCACCTTTTAATCCTATTTTATAAAATGACATAAATTTCTCCTTTAATTAATGCTTTATAACTATAGAGTATTTTTGACTAAAATGCAAATAACGCCAAGAGGCGTTATCTAGGTAATTTTATACTAAAACTCGTTTCCTCATTGAGTGTGCTTTTACAACTGATTTTACCATGGTGATGAGAAATGATAGAATTAGCGATTGCCAGACCTAAACCATAACCTGATTTCTGTGATCTTGAGGCATCAACTTTGTAAAAACGATTAAAGATTAAGTCGACATTTTCTTCTGGAATACCAGGTCCGTCGTTTGTAACAGTCAAGTTAACTTGTGATGACAGAGAGAGCTTGACTGAGATATGGCCATTATCATCTGAATATTTCATAGCATTATCCATTAAAATCATGAGTACTTGCGAAAGTTGCTCATAATCACCTTGAACGGTTATATCGGGTTCAACTTCATATTCTAGTGTTCTTTTCTTTTCAAAAGCAACTGCTTCCATACCTAGTAGTACATGTTCGCAGAGTTCACTTAAATTTACAGTAGATGGTGATGAAATCAGATTGTGGTCATCAAACTGTGACAGATAAAGCAGATTCTCAGTAAGTTTACTCATTCGACTGACTTCAGATTTTATATAATGAAGCCATTTTTTTGAATCGGAAGAATCATTTAAAAGGACATCTACATTAGTATTGATGATAGCAAGTGGTGTCTTTAATTCATGTGAAGCATCTGAGATAAATTGATTCTGTTTATCAAAAGCTTTCTTAATCGGTTTAATTGATTCATTGGTCATATAATTACTAAAAATATAAGTCATTACAAACATAATAAGAAAGACAATTAAGAAGGTATAAGCTAATATACTAACAGCATTTAATTGATCGGTAACATCAATAAAGAAAATTTGATAAAAGTCTTTTCTGGGAACCACTCTATAAGCCCATTTTGCATCATCCAATTCAATGTATTTATCATTCTCAGATGATTGTACCAGTGATACAGCTTCTTCAAAAAAGTTATCATCCGCTTCAAAAAAAGAAGAGGTAGATACAATGGTACTGGTTTCATCTAGGTTAATAACAAATAAAACTTCTCTTTCGGGTATCATATTTTCTTTTACAGGAATACGTATCTGTTCCAACTCAAGGGCTTTTACTGGTTTATCACCATCGGGTTTGAAGTTTTCCACATGACTAAGAGAGGTTTTGATTTCCATTTGAGTTCTGCTATAAGTCACAAAATAGATACTGCCAAAAGCTATCGTCATCATAAGTGTGATACTGACCATATTGATGGTTAGGAGTCTTTTTTTCAGTTGTTTAAACATCATTAACCTCCAATGAATACCCTAAACCTCGTGTTGTTTTGATAGATGTTTCACAGTTTAAGTATTTGAGTTTCTTTCTTAAAAAAGATATATATACTTCTACATTATTATCCTCTGCATCTGTATTAAACCCCCAAAGTTTTTCTATTAACAATTCTTTTGGTGTAATCATATTTTTTCTTGTAATTAAATATTGTAACAGTTCAGATTCTTTTAGTGTGAGAGAGATACTTTTGTTCTTACAGGACAAAGTTAAAGAGTTGTAATCAAGCGTGATATCATGATAAATCAATTCGCTTGTTGTACTGATATCGCCTTTTCTTCTAAGTAGCGCTCTGATTCTAGCATTTAATTCTTCTTGTGCAAATGGTTTTGACAAATAGTCATCTGCACCAAGGTCTAAACCTTTAACTCTATCACCGATTTGATTTCTTGCTGTTAATAGAAGGACGGGTGTTTTAACGCCTTCTTTTCTAAGTGTTCTGAGTATTTCAAGTCCATCAATACTCGGTAACATGATATCTAATAGAATAAGGTCGTAGATGTCTGTAAGTGCGTTGTCTAAACCTTCTTGTCCATCATAAAAGACATCGACAACATAATTTTCCTTCTTTAATAATTCTTTTACGGCTTCTGCTAGATGTTTTTCATCTTCTATAATTAATAGTCTCATAAATACTCCTTTTATATATAGGATACTATAGAAATCTTTAATGAACCTTAAATGTTTCTATAGTTAGTATAACCTATTTTCTTAATTCTTTTAAGGTTCGTTTAAGTTTCGAGACTTATCATAGAGTTAACATCAAACACATCATTCCATCACTTAAGGTTCATTTAAGCAGAAGTGATTATTATAAAAGTAGGAGGTATGTTATGGCAATTGAAGTATTCAACAGGGTAGAGAACAAGTATTTAATGACTTCAGAACAATACAGTTTATTAAAACAAACCTTACAAAGTCAAATGGTATTTGATGATCAAGGGATTGATCCTTGTTACACCATTAGTAATATTTATTATGATACAAAAGATGATTACTTAATTAAACATTCTTTAAGTAAACCCAACTTCAAAGAAAAACTTAGAGTTAGAGCTTATGGACAAGTAACATTAGAGAGTATGGTGTTTATTGAACTTAAGAAAAAAATCAACGGTATTGTTAATAAACGAAGAAGTAAAATTAGATTAAGAGATGCGTATCATATGATAACTACAAAACAACTCCCAAAATTAGAATCATATCATAATGAGTTGGTTTTAAGGGAAATACTGTTTTTCTTAGGTCGTTATGAGTTAGAGGCGTCTACTGTGATTTCCTATGATAGATGTGCATATAAACGAGATGAGTTTAGGGTAACTGTTGATAGTAATATTCGTACAAGGAAAGAGAATCTTAAGTTGGAAAATGGCTGTTATGGGGATTTGTTATTAGAAGAAGACACCGTATTATTAGAAGCAAAATCTGCCAGTGCATTTCCAATATGGTTTGTGACTTTGTTATCACAACTTCATATATATAAAACATCCTTTTCAAAATACGGAAAAGATTATATTAGAAGACATCGAAAAATCGAAGAGAAAGGGGTTGCTCAGTTATGTTGGACTCAATACTTAGCTACACATCAGAAACACCAATCACATTAATGATGGCAATTATAGGCATATTTGTATCATTTGGAGCAGGAGCCATTATCAGTTTAACTTATATGAAGACACATGAAAAAGGCAAACATTCACAGAACTTTGCTTTGACCATTGTCTTACTACCAGCAATTATCGCAACCATTATTATGCTAATCGGCAGTGATATAGCCAAAGCTTTCAGTTTAGCGGGGGCATTTTCAATTATTCGATTTAGATCGGCACCAGGAGATCCAAAAGATATTGCTTATGTTTTATTTTCAATGGCGGCAGGTTTAGCAGCTGGTGTTAGTTTGTATGCTTTTTCAATTCTATTCTCAGTGATTTTGTGTTCGGTTATGTTTGTTTTGAATAAAATAAACTTTGGCGGAACAGATACATCGATAAAGAAATTAAAAGTGATTATCCCAGAGGATTTAGACTATGAAAGTACATTTAACCCATTATTTGATGACTATACAGATGATTACACATTAACCCATGTTAAGACATCGGCAATGGGGAGTTTGTATCAATTGACATATGATATTTCAATCAAGAAATCTGTTGATATCAAATCATTTATGGACGAAATTAGAATAAGAAATGGTAACTTAAACATCAGTTTAAATATGATAGAAGATACCAGCTATTAGGAGGGCATTATGAAAAGAATACTAATTATTATATTGATAGTGATGTTAGCTTTTACGGGTTGCTCGGTATCAGGTAATAGCACAGAAATTACACCTGTAACAGAAGCAGAAGCAGATGTATATGATTATATATCTTTCTTTGAAGATGAAGAAATTCATGAAATATATATAGAGATTTCAGAAGATGATTTCACTGATATTTTAAACAATCCTATGGATGAAGAATATCATGAAGCAACGATAACACTTGATGGTGTTACTTTATCATCGGTAGGTTTTAGAACCAAAGGTAATAGTACTTTAAAACAAGTAGCTGAATCAGATTCAGAACGATACAGCTTCAAAATTAAAGTGAATGAATATGAGGATCAAGATCTTCTTGGATTAGATGAATTTGTAATCAATAACATGTTTTCAGATGCTTCTTATTTAAGAGAATATCTCAGTTATGAGGCAATGGCTGCGAATGGTTTAAATGTCCCTTTATCAAGCTTTGTAAATGTCTATATTAATGATGAATTATATGGTTTTTACTTACTTGTTGAATCAGTTGATGATAGTTTCTTAGAAAGAAACTTTGGTGATAATGATGGTAATCTATATCGTGCAGATCAAGGGACGTCACTTGCGATTACTGATGGTGAGTATATAGAAAATGTCTCTCAAAAAAATGGGGATGACGAGTCAAAGTCTGACTTATACAACTTGATGGAAATTTTAAATGCAATGCCAGATGGTGAAAAAGGTGATATTGAATCAGTTCTGGATGTAGAAAGTGCTTTAAGATATATTGCCACAAATACACTATTAGAAAACTACGATAGTTTAAGTGGACAACATCTACAAAATTATTATCTTTATAACGATGATGGCAGATTTGTTGTCATCCCATGGGATTATAATATGTCCTTTGGAGGCTTTGGTGGTGCAGGACAATCAACTGTAGATATAGATAATCCTATATCTGGCATAACTGAAACTTCACCACTGATTGAAAATTTACTTGAAGTAGATGAGTATAGAGAATTGTATTACAACATATTAGAAGATTATATGGATTACTTTTCAGACTTTGAAAGTGATGTAACTGAATTGGCCGATATGATTCGAGAAAGTGTTGAAAATGACCCGACAAAATTTACAAACATGACCCTATTTGAATCAAATGTAATATTTCAAGAAGATGGTGCTGTAGAAGTAGCAGCAATGGGAGATATGGAGAATGGTGGACCACCACCAGGAGATAGACCTAATAATGAATCTGCTACACCGCCTCAAGGTGGTAGACAAAGTGGAAATTCCAATATTCCACCCACTGAAGGGAACCAAATGGGTGGTGAACGTATGAATGACAAAGGTGGCAATGTACAAATTGGTAATGATGTTTCCATAATCAATGTGCTTTTGGCTCGAATGGAAAATATAAAATTACAATTATCTGAAAAATAATTTAAAACTTAAGCTTATTTTAAGGTTAGCTAGCGATAGATATCATATAAGTCCTTAGGTGTAAGGAGGTAAGCATGAATATTTCAATGAACAATATGAACTCATATATTTCACAACTATCTCAAGTGAACTCTGGATACAGCAATACATCACTATCCAGTGCATTTCAGACCCAAGAACCAAAAGGGGATGAAATGAATATTAGTTCAGAAGGTAAAGCAATGAGTAAAATGATGAGGAGACAGGAGAGTAAAGAGGCTATGGAAGCTCATAAAACAGCTTTCCAAGAAACTTATGCAGAATTAGATATTGAATCGTTAGATGTAGTGAATATGACCGATGAAGAAATAACAGAAGTCTTGTCAGCATTTGAAAGTTCGATGTCTGAATATATGCATGAAGGATTTAAACCAGCATCTGAAATGGAATCTTCGGAATTACAAGACGCTCTTACTAACATTCAAGGTATGAATGGACGCTCTTACTAACATTCAAGATATGAATGACCGTATGAGTGGGGCAAAAGGAGAATATGGTCCGCCTCCAGGTGGAAAAGGTGGCATGAAGGGCATGAGAGGTCCAAAACCGGCTGGAATGGATATGTTAGAATCTATTGAAACTGAAGATGAGGAAGAGGAAGATTTAATCAGTACTTTATTAGAAGCGCTAGATGCACAAGAAGATGAAAACAACTTATTTTCTTCAAGAAACATGAATGAAATTTTAGAATTGATTAGTCAATCAGGAAGTAATATATAATACAAACACCTAAGGATTTATGATGAAAATATTAGTAGTAGAGGATAAACTGGAAACACTGGATCCATTAATGGTCAGTTTGAAAAATACCGGTTATGATATAGAGTCTGTAAACACCTATAAAAAAGGTGAAATATTGGCTTTAAGTAATCAGTATCAACTGATACTTATGGCCCATAGATTATGCGAGTTTAATCGTATTACACACATGAGAAACAAAGGATTTACACAACCGATTGCTGTATTAGCAGAATCTATGACGGATGATACAATGATTTCAGTATTAGATGCGGGTGTAGATGAAGTGTTATTCGTCGATTTAGATCAAACACTTTTTATTTCTAAGGTCAATTCATTGTTAAGAAGAACTTCAAAACGATATCAGCAGAGTTATAGTTTGGGAGCAATTATATTTGAACCTAAAAATGGCATCATCAGAAAAGGTTCGGATATCATTTCATTAACCAATATGGAAATAAAACTGATGGAGTATTTTTACTACAATCAAAATATCACGTTGTCTAAACCCAAACTGATGACAGTTCTTTGGGGAAATAAAGACTGTGTTGACAACAACTTGGAGGTTTATATTTCCTATCTTAGAAAAAAACTAAAGCAGTTGGATCCTTCTGTAGTCATACTGACCAAAAGGCGATTAGGCTATACTTTAATAATTGAAAGCAAATCCACATAGGATTGCTTTCTTTTTGTTTGTCAGAAAAACACACACAAAAAAAGGAAAACGTTATTCTCATTTTCGTCGTTGACTTTCAAAAATGGTATCAGTATAATTTATAACAATACGATAATTGTCAGAATATTTTGATTGTTATTCGAAAATAACAAAGGAGATAATATTATGGATGAAATTGATCAATGCCCAAAAAAACAAGGTCTGTATGACCCAAATTTTGAAAAAGGAAGTTGTGGTGTCGGTTTTATAGCTGATATCAATGGAAAGAAAACATATGATACTGTAAAAAATGGGTTGCAAATTCTTAAGAACATGTCTCATAGAGGTGCTACTGGTGCTGATCCTGATACAGGAGATGGTGCAGGTATTATGATTCAAGTACCACATGAGTATTATAAATCAGATCTAGAAAAGGATAATGTTGTACTGCCAGAACCAGGAGAATATGGCGTCGGTATGATATTTTTCCCAATGGAACCCAATGCCAGATACTTCTGTGAAGGTATTTGTGAAAGGATTGTTGAGGAAGAAGGTCAAACAGTTCTTGCTTGGCGAGATGTACCAGTGAATGATAAAGCCTGTGGTGTTTCAGCACAAGGCACGAGACCAATTGTTGAACAACTATTCATACAAAACAATGAAAGTAATGAAGAGGAGTTTAATAAAAAACTATATATGATAAGAAAGCGTATAGAAGCTGCTATCATAGATTCAACGTGTAAAAATAAAGAGATGTTTTTTGTCTGTAGTTTATCAACACGTACTGTAGTTTATAAAGGTCAGTTTTTAGCACATCAAATCGAAGCTTTTTATCCTGAATTACAAGAACCACTTATGAAAAGTGCTTTGGCGATTGTCCATCAACGTTACAGTACCAACACTTTCCCTTCTTGGAAACTTGCTCATCCATATAGATATATTTCTCATAATGGTGAAATAAACACCATTAAAGGTAATGTTAAATGGATGAATGCTAGAGAAGGTGAAATGACTTCTAAAGTATTTGGAGAATCCCTTCAAAAGATTTTACCTATTACTAGACCGGATAGTAGTGATTCATTTAGTTTTGACAATGTATTTGAATTCTTAATTCTTAATGGTTATTCGATGTCTCATGCTTTAAAGATGTTGATGCCGGAAGCGTGGCGATATGATAGAACCATGCCTGAAGAACTTAGATCTTTTTACGAGTATCATGAAGGATTAGTAGAACCATGGGATGGTCCTGCTACTATAGCTTACTCTGACGGTAAACAGGTAGGGGTAACTCTTGATAGAAATGGTTTAAGACCAGCAAGATATGTTATAACAAAAGATGACATGGTCATCATGGCATCTGAGTCAGGTGTTCTGAAGATTGATGAAGAGAATATAAAGAGCAAAGGCAAGTTAGGGCCCGGTAATATTTTTGTTGTGGATACAGAAAAAGGACAGGTTCTACAGGATGAAGCCATAAAATATGATTTATCTCATGATAAAGCTTATGATAGGTGGATTAATGAAAATAAAGTAGATCTTTTATCGGTAAAACTAAAAAAATCATTGCCGAATCTAGATGAGGAAGTGCTGGTTACAAAACAAAAAATATTTGGATATACCGAAGAGGAATTGAAACGGGTAATAGCGCCTATGGCAGAGAGCAGCAAAGAAGCTGTTAGTTCTATGGGTAATGATGTGCCATTAGCTGTATTATCAGATAAACCACAACTGATGTTTAATTACTTCAGGCAACTATTTGCTCAAGTGACCAATCCGCCAATTGATCCGATTCGTGAAAAGAAAGTGATGTCTTTGAATCAGTATCTTGGTAGATCTGGAAATCTTCTTAAAAAATTGAATGAAAAGAAGGCCAAACCGTTTGTGGAATTAGAACAACCCATATTATATCCTGAAAAAATGGCACGCATTAGGAATCTAAATATTGATTCTTTAAGACAAGTGACCATTCCGATTATATTTGAAGCAGATCAATATGAAACTGGTTTAAAGAAAGCGTTGGATACTTTACTGAAGAGAGTAGAAGAAAGTATTGAACAAGGTTATCGAATCATCATATTAAGTGATGTTGATGTAGACAGATACAGAGCACCTATGCCTAGTATTTTAGCTGTTTCAGCGGTACATAATCATTTGATTAAGAATAAATTGAGAACTCAAGTGGATATCATCATTGAAACGGCAGAAGCAAGAGACACCTTCCAAATGGCTCTATTAATAGGCTATGGTGCTACTGCTGTCTATCCTTATTTAGCATTTGAAACCATTAACCATTTGGTAAAACAACAGCTTTACTTGGATGTGAAAGACGTAAAAGTCGCTAGCATGAACTACGTTAGAGCTTTAGGGTATGGTATTAGAAAGATCACTTCAAAGATGGGGATCTCAACACTTAGAAGTTTTAATGGTGCTCAAATTTTCGAAATTATCGGATTGGATAAAGATTTGGTAGAAGAGTATTTTACCAATACAAGTTATAAATTATCAGGTATTCAATTGGATGTAATTGCAAAAGAGACTTTGATAAGACATCAGAAAGCTTTTGAAATGCATGGAGAGGAAGGATTGGATATCGGTGGTAGCATTCATTGGAGAAAAGGAGAAGAAGAACATCTCTTAACACCTGAAACCATCGCTAAACTACAGCACTCTTGTAAAACAGATGATTATTCCCTTTACAAGTCTTATGCTACACAAGTTAATAATCAATCTAAGAAACTTAAAACAATTAGAGGGTTGATGAAATTTAAAGCCTGTAATCCTGTAGATATTGCTGAAGTAGAATCCATAGATAGTATTGTCAGTCACTTTGCAACAGGTGCCATGTCATTTGGTAGTCTTAGTAAAGAAGTACACGAGACTTTAGCTATTGCAATGAATAAAATGGGAGGCAAGAGTAACTCCGGTGAAGGTGGAGAAGATGACAGTCGGTATATAAAAGCCGAAAATGGAGATTACAAAAGAAGTGCCATTAAACAAGTTGCAGCAGCTAGATTTGGTGTGGATGCGTACTATTTATCTCAAGCGACTGAATTACAAATAAAAGTTGCACAAGGTGCAAAACCTGGAGAAGGTGGCCATTTACCTGGAAGTAAAGTTACTAAAGAGATCGCAAAGGTACGACATTCTTTACCGGGGATCGATTTGATTTCACCACCGCCTCATCATGATATTTACTCCATAGAAGATTTAGAGCAATTGATATTTGATCTTAAAAACGTTAATACAAAAGCGCGTGTCAGTGTGAAGTTGGTTTCTGAAGCGGGTGTTGGAACAATTGCTGCTGGTGTTGCCAAAGGGAGTGCTGATATGGTATTGATCAGTGGTCATGATGGTGGTACTGGAGCGGCGGCTATAACATCTGTTAAAACTGCAGGTGTTCCTTGGGAATTAGGTTTAAGCGAAACCCATCAAACACTTCTTTTGAATAACTTAAGAAGTCGAATTGCGGTGCAAGTTGATGGTCAGTTAAGAACTGGTCGTGATGTGGCTATCGGTGCATTATTAGGCGCTGAGGAGTTTGGTTTTGCAACTTATTAGGCGCTGAGGAGTTTGGTTTTGCAACAGCACCACTGATTGTCTGTGGTTGTATCTTGATGAGAAAGTGTCATAACAATACATGTCCGGTTGGTGTAGCAACACAGGATCCTGAACTTCGTAAACATTTCAAAGGCAAACCAGAACATGTTATTAATTATTTTAGATTTATAGCTATGGAGCTTCGAGAAATCATGGCAAGTTTGGGGATAAAAACCTTAAATGAAATGGTAGGGCGTGTTGATTTACTGGAAGTGGATAACAATAATAGAACATGGAAAACAAAAGATGTTGATTTATCTTCAATTTTATACAAACCTGAATTACCATCTAGATTTGGACATCGAAAGACAGAAAACCAAGCCGATCAAACGATTGGAGTTCTTGATAGAAAACTGATTGACTTAGCTAAGGAGTCGTTATTAACTCGTGATGCTGTAGTGGTTGAAAAAGAAGTAAGAAATATCGATAGATCTGTTGGTACAATGTTATCTGGGAAAATTGTTGAAATTCATGGAAAAGAAGGCTTAAGTGACGATACAATAACAATCAATCTAAATGGTACTGCGGGACAAAGTTTCGGTGCTTTTTTAGCACCAGGCGTTACGCTTGATTTAAAAGGGGACGCAAATGATTATTTAGGTAAGGGTTTATCTGGTGGTAAAATCATTGTAAGTCCTCATGACGGTGCTTTTTTAGCACCAGGCGTTACGCTTGATTTAAAAGGGGACGCAAATGATTATTTAGGTAAGGGTTTATCTGGTGGTAAAATCATTGTAAGTCCTCATGAACATGCTTCAATTGAAGCTGGAAATAATATCATTGCAGGTAATACATTGCTTTATGGTGCAACAAGAGGTGAAGCTTATATCAGCGGAATTGTTGGTGAACGTTTCGCAGTAAGAAATAGTGGTGCCATTGCAGTCGTTGAAGGCATAGGCGATCATGGCTGTGAATATATGACTGGTGGACGCATTGTGATATTGGGTAAAACGGGAAGAAACTTTGGTGCGGGTATGAGTGGCGGTATTGCATTTGTTTATGATGAAGACAATCAATTCTCAGCAAGGTGTAATTATGAACTCATTGAAGTTGAGAGTTTGAATGAAGAGGATTTATCATTTGTCAAAAATCAAATAGAGATCCATGCTAAATACACTAAAAGTGCAAAAGCGAGAACAATACTAGAAAACTGGGCAGAACAATCGTGTCTGTTTAAAAAAGCGATTAGTCCTAAATATCGTGAAATCATAAAAGAAGCTGATGCAGTTGTAGAAAGTAAGGTAGGGTGATATGGGCATGGTGAAAAATATAATCAAGTACAATAGAGAAGTCTCTCAGAAGGAAGATGCTCAAGAGCGTATTTTGCATCATCGGGAGTTTTATATCCCACAAAGTGATGACGCGGTTTCAAATCAAGCATCAAGGTGTATGGATTGTGGCATCGCTTATTGTAATTATGCATGTCCTTTAGGGAATGTATTACCTGATTTGAATGCATTAGTTGCAGATGAAAAATGGGAAAAGGCACTTAAGATGCTTCATAAAACAAATAACTTTCCTGAATTTACAGGCAGGTTATGTCCGGCATTATGTGAAGCATCTTGTACACTTAGTATTAATGAAGAAGCCACAACAACTAAAGAAATTGAATTGAAAATCATAGAAAAAGGATTCCAAGAAGGTTGGGTAAAACCTCAATATGCAACTATAAAAACCGGAAGAAAGGTTGCCGTTATTGGTTCTGGTCCTGCTGGATTAACTGTTGCACAGCAACTCTGTAGAGTGGGGCATCATGTAACGGTCTATGAAAGATCGGATGAAATTGGTGGTCTGTTATCAAGAGGTATTCCTGATTATAAATTGGAGAAATCAATTATAGAAAGAAGAATTTCTCAATTAAAAGAAGAAGGGATTAGGTTTAAAACCAATAGTCATGTTGGTATTGACATAACAACTACTGAAATAAAATCAAAATATGATGCTGTCTGTTTATGTGGTGGCTCGACTGTGCCGAGGGATCTTAATGTCGAGGGTAGACAATTAAATGGGATCCATTTTGCGATGGATTTTCTTGTACAACAGAACCTGATCAATCAAAATAAAGTTATAACTGCTGATAGAATAGATGCAAAAGACAAACATGTTGTGATTATTGGCGGTGGTGATACAGGTGCTGACTGTTTGGGTATTTCTATTAGACAAGGTGCAACAAAAGTATCACAGTTGGAGTTGATGCCAAGACCATCTGAGGCAAGAACAGCACAAATGCCATGGCCATATTGGCCGATGATCTTAAGAACTAATACAGCCCATGAAGAAGGCGGTAGTAGGGAATGGAGCATAGCTACAAAACACTTTTCAGGAGAGAATGGTGTCGTAAATAAAATACATTGTATCAGATTGGATTGGGTTGAAGAAGGCAATCGAAAGGTCATGAAAGAAATACCTGGTAGTGAATTTGTCATAAAAGCAGATTTAGTACTCTTTGCCATGGGATTTTTACATCCGGATCATTTGGGTATGTTAGAATCATTTGATTTAGAAAAGGATGAAAGAGGTAATGTAAAAGCCAAATTGAATCAAACCAATAAATCCAATATTTTTACAGCAGGCGATATGCATACAGGACAATCACTTGTTTGTAAAGCGATAGCTGATGGTAGAGAAGCTGCTAAATCAATCGATAAGTATCTTAGAAACGATTTATAACATCACTTAGTTTTGGAGATACAACGCATGGATCCCCAATTAAATAAGAACTACTTTGTCAAACACACTGTCTCTAGCAGTGTGTTTTGGTTTCTAAGCTAATATGGCCCTAAACTTATTAACATTGATTACAAGCGTTATATGCTATGATTAAAGTGGTATGAATCAAATATACTAAGGGGGGCGTTATGTTAAGAGAAGAAGCAGTAATAATTATAAAAAGGTTTGTACAATCACTGCCGGAAATAACTTGCGCTTGGGAAGGTGGTTCTGTAGCAACTGGTTATTCAGATGAGTTATCTGATTTGGATTTGCACTTAATTTGTAATAAAAATGATAAAGAAACTGTTTTGACAGAAATGATGGAATTTCTTGAAAAACAGTTTGGAATTGAAAGATCTTATAGAGTACCAGAACCAGCGTGGCATGGTTTTTCTCAAGTATATGTTAAAACCAAAAGAACATCTGAGTTTTTCTATGTCGATTTTGTTGTTCTAAGTGATGACAATGTGAATAAGATGACTGAAGAGAATCGTCATGGTATTGGAGAAGTTTGGGTAGATAATGGCTCAATCACTCATGATCCTTTGGGAGAAGACGAGGTTCTAAATATATGTAAGACACTGTACAAGAAAACAATAGCCCATGATTTCGTATTAATTCTTGAATTGAAAAAGGCTATAAAACGAGGTGTCTATTTGGAACTCTATCCACTTTATATAGCTTTTCTTTCTAGAGGGATTATACCTCTATTAAATATAAAGGAACGTCCAGATAAAGCTGATTTTGGTATGCGTTATATTTACAGAGAGTACAGCATAGAGTATGCTAAATTAATTGAAAGGATGTTTAAAGTGGCATCGGTTGTAGATATCTCAGAAAATATGGCCGTATTGTTTAACTTATATGAAACCTTAAAGGAAGATTTGAGTTACTTGTCAGAAGAGTAAATGATACATAACATCTTTTACTTATGTAAAATTCTTAAATAATATCATAAAGAAAACCCAACTCAATTGAGTTGGGCAATTTTATTTTAATCCTCTCTCTAAACCTGCAATACCTGTTCTAACAACTTCTGTTATACCAATAGGTTCTAACATATTTTGAAAAGCATTAATTTTATTACGGTCACCAGTGAGTTCTAAAACCAAACTATCTGAGGCAACATCGATGATACTAGCTCTAAATATATTGGCTATTTCCATGATATTGGATCTAGAGCCAACAGAATTTACTCGAATCATCATCAGTTCTCTACAAACAGAAGACTCCGGTTTTAATTCTGTGATTTTTATAACTTCAATGAGTTTATTGAGTTGTTTTTTTATTTGTTCGAATACTTGTTCATCACCACAAACCGTGATGGTCATTCTGGAAAATCTATTGTCTTCTGTAGTACCAACAGACAAACTGTCAATATTATAAGCTCTACGACTGAATAATCCTGATATACGACTTAAAACGCCAGAGCTGTTTTCTACTAAAACTGAAATAACATGTCTATTCATAAGAACTCCTTATAATGTATTGTATTCAGAGCTTACGATACATTCAACAATGTAAGGTTTATCGTCTGATAGTATAGTTTGGATTGTCTTTTCAATATCTTCATCTTTTTCAAGTCTGATACCTTCAATGCCGTATGCTTTACCGAGTTGAACAAAATCAACCTCGTAATCCAGATGAACACCAAAAGTCTTATTAGCTCCTAAAACATTATCCTGCATCTCTCTAACCATACCCAATCGATTGTTTTTAAAAATAATAATCTTTAGGCCTAAAGCCTGTTCTGAAACAACTGCAAGTTCACCAAGACACATCTGGAAACCGCCATCACCAATGGTACTGATAACTTGCTGATCTTTGTTGGCTAGTTTTGCACCAATTGCAGCAGGTAATGAATAACCCATTGTACCCAGACCTCCAGAGGTCATAAAGGTTCTGTTATCGGTGATATCATAGTTTCTGGTTGCCCAAAATTGATTTTGTCCAACATCAGCTACTAATGTAGAAGAATCTGATAAACTCTTTGAAAGTGTCTTCATAAATCTTTTCGGAGACACATATCCTAAATTATCATCTTCAGTTTCTTTATGAAAACTCTTATGTTTATTGATATCATATAACCACTGAGTGGTTTTGACATGACATTCTTTTGAATTAAATTCTGTTAGTATTGTTTTTGCATCACCTACGACAGGTATCGTAGCAACTACGTTTTTGCTGATCTCAGCAGGATCGATATCAATATGTATGATCTCAACTTCGGGATTAAGCGTGCCCAAATTATGCATCGCACGATTGGACATTCTAGCACCGATAACAATAATAACATCAGCTGATGTAAATAACTTATTGGCCAAAGTATGACCATGCATACCTACGAGTCCACAATAAAGTGGTGAATTGTGATCAAATGATCCTAATCCCATTAAAGAATTAACAACAGGTATTTTATTTTTACTTGCGAACTCTTTAAGTTCTTCTTTAGCATTAGAAGACAAGACACCTCCACCTGCAAAAATTAATGGTTTAGTTGCACTTTTAAGTTTTGTTATTGATCGTTTAATTTGACCTTTATGGCCATTAATTGTCGGTTTATATCCTGTAATATCAATCTTTTGTGTTGGGCTTAATTTGATTTGTTCATTCATCACATCAGATGGAATATCAATCAATACAGGACCTGGTCTTCCAGTTGATGCGATATGAAAGGCTTCGTTTAGGACACGATCAATATCATTTGCATCCCTAACCAAATAACTATGTTTTATAAATGATTGTGTTGCACCATAAATATCAGCTTCCTGAAAAGCATCTGTTCCTATTAATGCTGATTTAACCTGTCCTGTTATAACGACAATTGGAATTGAATCCATATAAGCGGTTGCGATACCTGTAATTAAATTGGTTGCACCTGGACCCGAAGTCGCGATACATACACCAACAGTAGATGATTTTCTAGCATAACCACTGGCATAATGTACTGCCGACTGTTCATTTCTGACAAGGACGTGATGGATTGCCGACTTTCTGAGTTCTTCATAGAGAGCTAAAACAGCACCACCTGGATAACCAAAGACTGTT
>Ga0209379_10000504_pt1 | contig 32197 bp, 32 predicted proteins | sample tdDd001_FD_187124 | JGI IMG/M metagenome (GOLD analysis project Ga0209379, IMG submission 187124) | Marine sediment microbial communities from the Atlantic coast under amendment with organic carbon and nitrate - tdDd00.1 (SPAdes)... | ecosystem: Environmental > Aquatic > Marine > Coastal >... | reverse complement strand
TAAAAGAGTAGAGTATGATAATCATACTCTACTCTTTTTTACATTTGTAAAACCAAAGTCATAGAACTGTAATATTATGTTAATACTAATCATTTGGAAATATGCTACAATTATCTATGTTATTGGAAAAACACCGTTAGGATAATTTATGACCATTCCGTCATAAATATTATATTAGGAGGGCATCAAAATGAGTAAAAAGATTATTGCCACATTGTTACTTTCCATATCATTGAGCACGACTGCAGTCTACGCAGATTACGTCGACAACAGCAATAGAGCACATGCAGATGAATCAAACGACATTATTAGTATGTCATTTGTCTCAAAAGGCAATACGGTTGTCATCTATTTGGATAATCCAACTGGAATCAATTATGAGCTCGGTTCAGAACTTGATAACTACAGTATCCCATTTGTAAAAGTAAAGTCTGTTGAACTGGAGAAACGTAAACTCGACGACAGCCAAAAAAATGAAGTTCAGTCTGATTACTACAATAAAATCACTTTAAAAACAACTTCTTCAATTCATGAAAAACAACGTTTTGTAGTGATTAACAAGTTTGAAAACGGCTCAGAAAATCCAGAGACTGAGGAAAACCTGCTCCATTCTATTGCACCTCGTGGTGAAGTAAAACAACCCAAAATCACGAAAGTGGCTTCAACATCTTCAAGTGATTCGAAAGCAGAAGTTGAAACATCTTCAGATCTTCAGCCCAAAGCTTCATATGATCATATCGCAAGCTGCATTGCTATAGATTCAGAACATGTGCGCATTGACTTCAATGACAATGTCCAACTTGACAAAGATGCCGTAGAAAACATCCTTTCTTATCATCTATCGACCTCTTCTAATGGAGAAAAGCTTGAAGTCATAAGAGCCTACCGAACAAAAGAAAATCAGGTCATTCTTCAAACTGAGTCCCAGAAAGTATCCGAAAGATACATTGTAAAAGCTGACTGGATTGAAGTTGAAAAAGAAACTGAGTGGTACTTCTATAGTTCCAATGTTTCATCTAACTAACAATTCCAATACTTATAGCGAAGTTTCTTAAATATAAGCGTTTACAGAAAAGCCACCAAGGAGTTTGTCTCAACTCACTGGTGGCTTAAATTCTATCATCATTTAGATTTACTTAATGACATTAGCCATATCCTCCCGGCGTATCTATGAGCATAATCCCATGTATCTTGAGTTTTCATCGACCAAGTCGTTTTATAGCCCCACACCGGATTTATTGATTTTGACGGATTTTTTAACCATCTAAGTCCAAAATAAATCATGGTTACAGGGAGCAATAATATAAATAATAGATACATAGAATACCTCCTAAAGAGCACCTTCGATCTCATCATTAATATACCATATATTTACACAACGAAACGGTGTTAATATATGGTATATGTAACTTTGCTTAATTTTTCGGGTATTTAATGACTAAGTGCTATTTTATTCAAAATCTAATAGGGGGAGTGATTATGAAATCAAAAGGCAGTATTCTTATATTAGCTTTATTAATAGTGTTTGTTTTAACGAGTTGTAATGTTAATAAAACTATAAAGATAGGTTTTGCAGGCAGCATTACAGGTAAGTCTTTTGAACTTGGTTTACCCGCCAAAAACGGATTTTTACTTGCTGTAGATCAAATAAATGAACAAGGTGGTATAAATGGTAGAAAGATTGAAGTGGTGATAAAGGATGATGAGAGTGACATCGATTCAGCACATAGAATAGTTTCTGAATTTACGGATGAAAATGTTAGTTTTGTAGTCGGCTTTCTTACTAGTAATATGATGCCAGCTGTAACTGATTCATCGGACAAAGGTGATATCTTTTTTATAAGCCCTACGATGAGTACTAAGTTGTTAAGTGATATAGATGATAATTTTTTTAGAATTATATCGGTTAGCGAGAGCGAAGCAGATATTTTTGTTGAAGTTCTCACTGAATATCATAATGTGAGTAAAACTGCAGTTGTATATGATATGTCAAATGCTCAGTTTTCTGAAGGTATATTTGAAAGATTTGAAAAACTGTATTCTGAAATAGGAAACGAGATTGTATATACAAATACATTAAATATACCTGATATCAACTATGAAAACATAGCTATTGGGATAAATGAATCTGATGCTGAAGGTGTCGTACTGATTACAAACACGATAGATGCTGCTAATATTATGCAACAACTACAGAAACTGAACGTTGATGTAGTTATTATTAATAGTGGTTGGTCTATGGGCTATGAACTACTTGAAAGAAGCGGAAAATCATCTGAAGGTATTTACGGAGTAGTAGAACATTATACTGATAACAATAGTCCCTATTATCAAGAATTTGTAGACAACTATATGAAGAAATATAATGATAAACCTTTCTTTTCAGCACATCTCACTTATGACGCAGTTATGGTTCTATTTGAAGCTATGGAAGAAAGTCAGTCTTTCGAAATCGAAGATGTGAAGGACGCTATAATAGAAATAGGACATTTCGGTGGTTTACAAGCTGATTTTTATATAAATGAATATGGAGATGCTGAAAGACCCAAATTGTTATTGAAAGTAGAAGATGGTAAGTATAAGACCATTAAGTAATTAACACAATGAAAAAAGGGAGGGATTATAATGAAGAAAAAGACTCTAAAAATAGACTTGTTAAAGGATCTTATTTTTAGTTCAGTTTTTACAATTTCTATTGTTGTCATTATAATCGTCATTCTCCTAGTTAATTTTATTAAAAATGAACAAGCGTCTAAGAATAACTCTCTTTCTGATGCAGTTAGTTTGGAAGTAGAACATCATTTTAATCAGATTGAGAGTTCACTTTTAGGATTAAATGAAGTTTTATATGTTCAGAAACTTGTTCCAAAAAAACTTCATGAATCTTATTACAATGAATTCATTAAAAACACGGGTAGTTTTTCAAGTATTTATATACTTAACGACAAAGGTATCATACTTGAAACTTATCCTACTATTAAGCAGTTGGTTGGCTTAGATTATTCAAATTATGACTATTATGTAAATGCCAATGAAGATAATACAGTTTATTGGTCTAACGTACATTATGAGTATTATTCGAAGAATCCCATTGCTGCCGTTAGTTTGAAAACTAGCGATAAGGTTTTAGTAGGTATTTTGAATTTAGATAAATTCGTTGAATTGGTTCAAGGAATAAATATTGGTGGTAGTTGCATAGCAATTACTGATGAGACTGGTGTTTATTATGCTCATACAAATATGGAATATGTGTATTTGAAAGAAAGAGACAAATATATAGTTGAAATGATCAATCAAAATGACTTCTCTGTTCGAAAGATTGAGTATGAAAACCAGAGCACAACTTTGCAAGCTCAATTAATTGAAGGGAGTAATTGGTCGGTCATAGTGTATCAGTCTTTAGAGGAAGTGAATAGACAAATTCTATATTATATATTAATCACTATAGTTGCATCGCTAATTTCTCTAATAGTGGCTGTTTACTTCAATCGTAATAAGATCGTGTATCTCGCCGATTCACTGCAAGGTCTGGTTAAAGGTACACAAATAATATCAAAGGGTGAATATGAGTACCAGTTAGCTGAAACCAATTACAAAGAGATTGAAGAACTAAGGCAGAATTTCATCATCATGTCTGAAAAAATCAAGAAACGTGAAATGAGGATCAAAGAAAACGAAGAAGAAATATTGAAAATGAACGAGGAACTTGAAGTACAGGTATATAAAAGAACTCAGGAATTAGAAAACTCTGTCGAAGATTTAAAACATGCACAAAAGATCATTATTCAATCTGAAAAACTGGCTTCACTTGGGCAGCTTGTTGCAGGTATTACCCATGAAATGATGACTCCTATTGGAAGTATTGTAACAATATCTAGCATGATGGAAAGAGAAATCAACACTCTTTATTCAGATTTAGAAAATAATGAACTTAAAAAATCGGACTTGGATAACTTCTTAGCTGAGCATAAAGAAGCTATAGCTATAATATTACGCAATTCTGAGAGAACAAAAGAATTTATTGAAAGCTTCAAGAAGACCTCCGTGGATCAAAGTTCTATGAAAAAACGAAATTTTGATGTGTGTTTGACTATTGAAGACGTTATTAGAAGTATGAAAGTCCAATTGAAACGATCTCATGTAGAAGTAAACATCAATTGCACCCAGAGTATTGTTCTTCATAGTTATCCTGGTGCAATCACACAGATAATACTCAATTTAGTGAATAATTCTATTAAACATGCTTTCATAGATAGAGAGTCTGGAAATACCGAAATAGATGTAAAGTATGAAAACAATACTCTAATGCTGAAGGTCAGCGATGATGGTATTGGAATGGAACCAGAAGTTCTGGATAAAATATTTGAACCATTCTTCACAACCGCTAGAAATCGTGGTGGAAGTGGTCTTGGTATGAACATAGTCTACAATCTAGTCACAAATTTATTGGACGGTACTATAGAATGCGAGAGTACAAAAGGAGTAGGTACTGTTTTCAAATTAAATTTTACTGTAGATAATATTAATAATGATTAAATAATAGTATTGATGACTTAATAAAAAATCACACTGGTTTACGGTGTGATTTTTTAATCCTCCTTGCGAAGTTTAGAATCAGCAGTGACTACTTGACAATACATAGTAGTTGGATTATAATAATGGTAACTACTAAGTATTACACAGTAGTTCGTGATAGGAGAGATACAATGACTCAGAAAACACAACTCTTAAAGGGCCTCCTGGAAGGATGCATTCTAAAAATTGTATCATCGAAAGAAACCTACGGATACGCGATATGTGAAGAGCTAAACTCTAACGATTTTGATGCAATTAACGAGGGTACAGTGTATCCAATATTAACGAGGTTGGAAAAAAAAGAGCTAATATATTCAGTTAAGAAAGTATCGCCACTTGGGCCCAAAAGGAAGTATTACTTCATAACGGAGGCTGGTCAAATCTACCTTAATGATTTTCTAGAGGAATGGGAAGGCATGAAGTTGAAAGTGGATAAGATTTTAATGGAGGTTCACCATGAAGAATAAATTGAGTCAATACAGAAGAGATGCTGTTGCCATTACAATTGGTTTGACTGCTTTGGTCTTTTTAACGACTTATATCTATTTAAATGCTTATCTGAAGAGTGATCAAGCAGCGACAATAATAGCAAGAGGTGACAACTTGTTCATGAGTTCACAAGTACTTGTCGCTATGATTGTTGTCGGTCTAAGTATCGTGGCTGTGTTTGCCGTGTATATAAAGAATAAATTTCGAGGTCAATTCGTTGAAAATTTGAATGATGATTTCTGTGTGGTATTTGAACAGATTGAAGATTATGTAGGACTGAGTCAACTAAATCGGTTTGAGAAGATAGATCTTAAGGGTGATGTGCTGATGTTGTTTCTAGAGGCACAGGAAAACGGAAAAACACCTGAGCAAGTCATCGGAGACGATGTATTTACCTTTGTTGAGGATATGGTCTTGGCCTATGGTGTTCGGAATAATTTTATGAATGATTTATTAACCGGATTACAATTTTTTGTGGCTTATCTGGTGTTTGTGTTTCTATTATTATTCTTTAAAGGTCAAAATACATTTTTCAATATTGAGATCGATTACTTGCTTTTACTATTTTTCACCATCGCATCGTTCATCATTATCCCTATCACTTTTTCTGGGAAGCGGAAATCCATTCGAAGTAAGCATAAGAGGAGTAACCTGCCATATCTCATTTCTGTTTTCTCAGCGATTGTAATCGCTGTGGTGTTTATTGCATCTGTGGAATTCTTACGAAGCAGATTCATCAATATTGCTTGGGTTAAAATACTCATGGATGATGGTGTTGTTGTATTTAGGTCACCGATTCATTTGGTAATGGTACTGAGTATTATACCGATTGTTCATGTAGTTAAGAAAACGATAAGGCGTCCTTTGTAAGAAATACACCTCTTGGTTTACTATCAAGGGGTGTTCTTTTTTGGGCAATAAAAAATCACATCGATTCACGATGTGATTTTTATTGTAATTCTAACTTTAGTTCTTTTCAATTTAGTTCTTTTTAATCGTCATACTGCTTTAAATGGTCATAGTCACGGATCATCCAAGTGCGCTTTTCTTCCTTGCGAAGTTTAGAATCAATGGTTTTCCAAAATTGCTCGGCCAATTCTTTTCTCTCTTCTTCGGTCAGCTGTTTTCTCTTAATATCAGTCATAGCAGCACCTCCTAGTGGGTGTTCATCTATTTGTTATATACCCACCTGGTACACAGAAAACCGTGTGATATTGCCCGATGAATCAATTAATCAAAACCGTTGTTTATCTATCGACCGTTTTTCTATGTTCCCAATCCCAGTGCTTACCAGTGATTAAGAGTGGTAAATAAGAAATAACAATAAGCTTGATGTCACTTCATAAATCAATCATCACTGGATTAGGGGGCATAACAATGGGTGATCAATTTGATGTACTATTTTACGAAAGTGATAATGTTTTATTAATCGTCAATAAAGATGGCGATATCTTAAAAAGCAATAAAACAGCCCAAGATATGCTGGGATATACACTTAATGAATTAAAACAAATGAATATAAAAGCCATTTTACCTCATAATCAGGAGGATAAAGTTCATGATTTCATTGGAAAACTAAAAGTATCACAGCAGTTTGAAAGTACATTGCCGCTTATATCAAAACAGTACGACAAAATTACAACGGGTTCAAAACTCTATCCGCTAACAAATGATGACAACCTAGAAATGACATATCTTTTTAGTGGTAAAATTGACATTCCAGAGTCTTATTTTAGAAACTTATTCAAAGCATCTGGTGACGCCTATTTGCTACTAGAAAATGATGTCTTCATAGATTGTAACCATAAAAGTGGCGAACTGCTTATGATGGACCAAAATGACATCATAGGTTTACATCCATGGGATATTTCACCGCAGTATCAAGCTGATGGTATTCTGTCAAAAGACAAGGCTCGTGATATTTTCTCAAATGTAGAAATTAACAAGAGTCACAGATTCGAGTGGCTCCATAAACGTTCAACGGGTAAATCATTTTGGGCAGAAGTCGTTGTCACATCAATAGAACTTGACTCAGAAAACATCAACTACTTAGTTGCATTAAGGGATATATCAGAACGAAAGCTAATGGAACGGGAAAATAGGAGGCTTACAGAACGTCTTCGTATTGCCACTGAGAATGCGCATATCGGTTTATGGGACTGGAATGTACAGTCTGGTGAAACTGAATTTAATGAGGAATGGGCAAAAATATGTGGCTACACGCTCTCTGAACTTGAACCCACAACAATTGAAACATGGGCTGGACTTGCTCATCAGGGTGATTTGGAGGATTCAGGACAGCTTTTACAGGATCATTTTAAAGGCATAACGTCTATGTACGAATGCGAAGCTCGTATGAAACATAAAAACGGGCATTGGATATGGGTACTTGATCGAGGTAAAGTGGTAACATGGACAGACAAAGGCGAACCACTCCGTATGATCGGTACTCATACAGAAATCACAAATATTAAAGAATATAGTACAAAATTAGAAGAAGCGATGAAATACGCTACTGAAATGGCTGAAAAAGCAAAACGATCCGACCAAATTAAAAGTCAGTTCCTAGCCAATATATCTCACGAAATCAGAACACCAATGAATGGTGTGGTGGGATTTTTGGAAATGCTATATCATACAAATCTTAGCAACGAGCAAATAGAATATGTATCTGAAGCAAAGTCAGCAACAAGATTGATGCTGCAATTGATCAATGACCTGCTCGATTTTTCAAAGATCGAAGCTTGTCAGTTAGAACTTGAAAGCATTTCATTTAATATTGATAAAGTTATAAGGGAAACCATAGCTATGATTACGCCAATGGCTGAAAAGAAAGGATTAGTCGTTCATGTCGATATTGAGTCGAGTACACGAACGGCCGTTATTGGAGATCCAACAAGATTAAAGCAAATTATTATGAACTTGTTGTCCAATGCAATAAAATTTACGAATCGTGGATACATTAAACTTAATTCGTCAATTGTCCCTATAGAAAATACAGATGACTTAGACATAAACTTTATTATAAAAGACACTGGTATCGGTATGACAAGTGAAACAGTTAATTCACTATTTAAACCATTCACACAGGCTGACGCGTCAACCACACGTAAGTATGGAGGGACCGGACTCGGATTAAGCATCTGTAAGAATCTCATTGAAATGATGGGTGGAAAGATTAAAGTAGAAAGTCAACAAGGCGAAGGCACAACCTTTACGTTTGATATTCGTTTAAAAAAGGGAAGCATTATACAATATGATGAAGACTCAAATCATGCACAACCGTATATAAGTGAGGTCATTCAACCCCAAAGTTCTACTGGCAACGAATATTTAAATACATCTAATGAAAAGTTGTTCCATACATTCAAACCACTTGTTCTACTTGTTGAAGATAACGAGATGAATCAAATTCTATTGAAAAGATACCTAAACAAAAAAGGCGTCATGTGTGACATTTCTGAAAATGGTTATGAGGCTCTAGAAGCCATTCAGCAGAAGGAATACGATTTAGTACTGATGGATTGTCAAATGCCTCGAATGGACGGATATACTGCGTCTATAGAAATAAGAAAACTCGAGCAGGCTGGAGAAAGAATACCCATAATAGCAATGACCGCCCATGCGTTGGTTGGAGATAAAGAAAAATGTATAGCGTCAGGTATGGATGAGTATCTTGCTAAGCCAATACAGTTTGATTTACTTGATCAATTTCTCTTAAGATACATTCAGCCATCACCTAATGTATCAAAATATCTTGATTTTATCGAGCAGGGACGTATTGCGTTACAGGAGCATACTGGAATCGATGATAAAGATCTCAACGAGCTCTATTCTTTATACATGAATTCATTTCCTATTGATTTAGAAAAATTAGAAGAAAAATGCTATGAGTTAGAATTTGAAAGCGTTGCTGAATTGGCTCATAAAATGAAAGGTACATCAGGCAATTTGAGAATATATGAAGTTGAAGAGAAAATGAAGGAACTAGAACGCTTGGCACTTCAAAGTGATTTTGATAGTGTTCTACAAATCATTTTTGAACTAAAGACACTGTTTGAATTGGACTAACCGCACAAGGTTACTCATATAAGAGTCACTATGCACCCTTTGATTAAATATCAAGGGGTGTTCTTATATTTGGATCATGGTAGAATATAACATGAGTAAACTGTGCAAGGTTATGGAACAGTACAAGGAGATCATATTATGTTTAAAAAGATGATAGAACGTATGATAGAAAATTCAGGTCCTAAAAAATTTATAATTATATATTCATTAATTTTTACATTGCTTATAAATTCAATGGGAACGCTGATTAATGACTTCATGGGCAAACCATCATGGTCTTTGCAGGAGCTGATTATTAATATAATCATGTCTTTTGTATTTGGAGTGATCATTTCAAAGCAACTCGTAAAACGTATGTCTTCAAAGTAATAGACCAAAGGAACGATTTGAAGTCATAAAGGTTCATGCTAAACTTGAAAAGGGAGATACAATGAAGGAAATCAGATGGATTGAAGATAACATTTGTCAGTACGTGTTTCTTGAACATGAAGACATGCCGTCAATTGATATAAATATTACAGTGCTTATAAACGGAAAGAGTGCACTCTTAATAGATGCCGCCTTTACACCACAGGCTTTAGCCGTAAAAGAAGATCTCATGTCAAAAGGTATGGTGGTCGACGAGATCATTTTGTCTCACTATCATCCTGATCATGCTGCAGGTGCAACATCATTCCCTGAAGCTAGATTATCATGTAGTGTCCATTACGAAGACAATTACAACAGATGTAGCGGCAAGTGGAACCGGGATCATGCTTATAGAAAACCAGAACAGACACTTAAGAGCCATTCACAAATGGATTATGGCAATTTCTCATTAACGTTCTTTGAAGCTCCGGGACACAGTACGTGTAGCATAATAACCATTATAGAAAGTATAGATGCTAAAGATAAAAAAATCGCTCACGTTGGTGACTTAATTATGTCTGATGTTGATGGAAGACCAGGAATGCCTTACATCAGCATCGGTGGAAACTTCCAAGAGCATGTAGAGAGCCTGGAACTTATCAAGACGCTTAATATTGATAAGCTTATCCTTGCACACGGTGAACATATAGAAGGAAAAGAAACCATTGATAAAGCACTAAATATGAGAACTCACTACTTGAAATTCATGATAGAAACGGGTCGCGAAGCCGATCTTGATGATGCCCTAATAGGTGGTCAAAAAGAGTGGGCTTTCACAAAATGGCATAAATACAACGTTAAGCACCTATAAGTAGAAGCACAACTAAATAAATGAAGAATAGTCGGAAACCACATTAATCAAATGTGGTTTCTTTTTTACATTATTGGAAGGAATTAGCCTATTAAAGTAGAATGAATATCAATGTGGGGTAAACGGGCGTATAAACAACAAGGGGAGTTTTATGAAAAAATCTTTAAACAGTGTGGTCCTTGGCGGCATTTTACTTGTACTGATTATTCTCATTGTAGGTTTTATGATTAAGCAGCCAGAAGATGGCAACAAAGCGAGTGTGGATGAAAACACAAATACCGCAGAAGCTGCAGAACTCGTTGTCACTGAAGAAAATGAAATGATTGAAGAAGCAGTGATGGAAGAGGAAATCACTGAAGAGGTTAAATATGGACATGTCAAACTGGATATTGATAATGTCCGTTTTGATATTTACAGAGCTGCACCACATAATTTAGGTGGATTCTGTGGTGAAACAACGATACAAATGGGGGCGCTGTATTATGGCATGTATTTCCCTCAGGAATACGTAAACGAAGTCGGCACGCCAAACAAAATGGACTTGCATGCCGCAGATGTTTCACTTGCTATGACCAAAATTAATATGAACTTCGCAAAGTACATGGACGATTTTGGTGATAATGAACTGCCTGAAGACGAAGGCCTATATAACGGTTACGATGCCTATTTTGAATGGATGAGAGAACAGCTTGATATCAATCAACCCGTTTTCGTTGGTGTAAAAAGAAGCCCAGACAAACATCCAAACTGGTTTGTTGACCACTTTGTTTTATTGATAGGCTATTCTGATACCTCTTTCCAGTTTGACTCGAATACAGAAGAAGGTCAGATTAAATTCTCATATGACATTTTAACGAGAAATAAACACAGAGGGTATACTTTCAAAAATCACAACAACAGACGCTTTGCGTACAGCATTATTGGCATGGAGCAGACGAAAGACTCTATACCAGTAAGACTGAACCTAACTGAGTTTGTTGATAAAGATACTGTTGCTCTTGAAGGACGTATTGAGAACTTAGATGACAATAAAGACTATGTACTCATGCGATATAACACAATTGACAAAATAGAAGGTATTACAGAACATGATCTAGACAGTTTGAAAGCTCAAGCGGACGAAGTAATTTCATTTAGCCCAACTGATGGGCAATATACGTTTGAAGACACCGCAGAAAGACTAGTCGCATCAATGTATTACTGCATTGAAGCTACTAATTAAAGCAATAGAATAACTTTAGAACTTAACAAAAGAGATTCGCATACAATTGGGAGGTCACAACACTTGCTGTATTTAAATGATAAGAATATAAAAGAAGCAGTTACACTGAATGAAATAATGGACGCAGTTGAAAACTCATTTAGAATATACGAGAGTAACGCATTCGTTATGCCAGATAGAATTCATGTGAGTAATGAAGACAAAACACTCCTATACATGCCTTGCTTTACAGAGAATGTATTCGGAACAAAAATGCTTTCAATATTCCCAGAAAATCCCGAGAAAGACCTACCTGTTATTACGGGGCTGATGCTCCTGAACGACAAAGATACAGGTCTACCCATTGCACTGATCAACGGAACGGATTTAACAGCATATCGAACAGGAGCGGTTGGTGGTGTCGGCGTGAGACATACCACGCCTGAGAACGTTAAAAAGTTAGGTATTATTGGAGCAGGAAAACAAGGGTTTTACCAAGCCTTGTTTGCATGTGAAGCCAGGGACTTTGAAGAAGTCCTAATCTTTGATTCCTATTTAGAAAACATGACAGAATTTGTTGAAAAGCTTCAGACTCAACTTCCAAACGTTAATATAGCAGTGGCCAGATCTTCTGAAGAGCTGGTCAAAAACTCAGAGGTTATAATAACTGCAACATCATCAAATACACCAGTCATTCCAGACGATGAGAACCTACTCAAAGGAAAACACTTTATAGGTATAGGTTCATACAAGCCTACAATGCGGGAATTCCCGAAATCTCTCTTTGATCTGGTTGATCATGTCTACATTGACACAAAGTTTGCGACAGAGGAGTCAGGCGATCTTAAAACACCTCTTGAAGAAGGCTGGATTACAGACAGTCAAGTCAAGCTGTTTGCAAATCTATTTAGAAATGATAAGAAAAATGAGGAAACAACGCTATTTAAAACCGTTGGCATGGGCCTGTTCGATCTGTCAGTTTCTGAACTGATCTATGAAAAGGCAAAAGAGAAGAACTTAGGACAACAAATTGAGTACTAGAATGGTTTAGAGTAAAACAACATATATGTTATATGAATGCCCTTGATATTAATTAAGGGCATTTTCTTATTCAACATATACTGAGTACGCAACAGATAATTCATTATACGAAATAGGTAACAGCATATTCTATATCGTCTTTTAAATGGTAGTCGGTGGTTGTTTTTGTTCACTAACGCAAAGATGTTCAAGTAGAAAAACAGATGCCATTAATTTGACAACTTTTCTTGTGTTGTGGAGTATGAGTTGTTATAATTTTACTGAGAAAAATTTAGACGTAATTATTTAGAATAGAGGATAAAATGACTGAATTATTAGCTCCAGCAGGAAATATGGAAGCTTTGATAGCTGCAATCTCTAATGGTTGTGATGCAATATACTTAGGAATGCAAAAATTTGGTGCACGTGCATATTCATCTAATTTCGATTTAGAATCGTTAAAAGAGGCTGTAATGTACGCCCATCTGAGGAATGTTAAAATCTACGTTACAATGAATACCATCGTCTTCGAAAACGAAGTTGGTGAGATGAAAGAGCAGATGAAGGACTTAAATGAAATCGGTGTGGATGGAATTATCGTCAATGACCTGGCTGCTTTCGATTATATGGTTAAAAACTTTCTTGATATGGAAGTACATTGCTCGACTCAAATGGGAATAGACGATTTAGACGGAACTCTGCTATTGAAAGAACTTGGGGCTAAAAGAGTGGTCCTGTCCCGTGAAGTTGAGATTGAAAAAGTAAAAGAAATCAAAAAGATGGCAAAAATTCCTTTGGAAATATTTGTTCACGGAGCTTTATGTGTATCTTATTCTGGCAACTGTCTAATGTCTGGCTTAATCGGCTATCGAAGTGGAAATCGCGGAAGGTGTGTTGGTTCCTGTCGTAAGGCGTATGAACTTATTGATAAGACAACAGGGACTACTTTAGGGGAAAACTATATACTATCTCCTAAGGACTTAAATACAATTGATCATATCAATGATTTGAAAAAAATTGATTCTTTAAAAATAGAAGGTCGAATGAAAGAGCCTGCGTATGTTGCTAATGTTGTTTCGAGATATCGCAAGGCCTTAGACAATAAAATAACCGAAAAAGATAAAGAAAATCTGAGTAAAACATTCAATAGAACATTTACAAAAGGATATTTATTCCACGAAGATAAGAAAGACATTACTAACACCTTAAGACCTAATAACTGTGGTTATGAAATTGGTGAAATTAACAAGAGTGTTAAAGACATGTATGAAATAACACTGACACGTACTTTAAATCAAAACGATATAATCAGAATAAGCCATAACAATGAAGATGTTATTCTAAATGTTGCAAAATTATACGATAAAGATGGTAATTTTATCAACAAAGCGGACAATGTCTGCTATATCAAAGTCAAAGAAAAATTGTCCAAGGGTGATTTAGTATATATTACGAAGGATTATTTCTATTACAAAGAGTTAGAATCATCGATGAAAAAAGAGTTTAAGCATTTTAACCTAGATATTCGAGTGTATGCTTATCCAGATTCAAAGCTAATCATAGATGCTGAGGGCCTAGGTTTTCATTATTTTTATGAAAGTGATGAAATACTTGGAGAGGCAATAAGTAATCCAACGACTAAAGAACATGTAATCAAGCAGTGTTCAAAGTTAAGTGATACGATATTTGAACTTAATCATGTGGATTTTGAGGAATGTAATGCATTTATTCCTGCTAAACTATTAAATACTGCAAGAAGAGATATTGTTCAGGGTTTATATGACCTAAAGCTTAACAGCCAAAAGAAAAGAACCAAAACTGTTAAGGCAAAAGAGAAAATTAGTTTTGCTCCTGAAAAACCATATCTTACGGCAACGGTAACGACTAAGGAACAGTATGATGCTTGCGTAAGCTGTGGTATTAAGGAAGTCTATTTTGATAACGTTATTAGAAGAAACCAGAACGATTATAAGCAGAAAGAAGGGCAGCTTCTAATCGGAGGATATGGTGGAATTTATCACTACAGAAAAACGAATCCTTTTGTTACGGACTATTCTCTAAATGTTGTTAATTCTACGAGTTGTTATGAGTTACATAGATTAGGTGCGAAACGCGTAACTTTGTCTTATGAACTGAATAAGAATCAAATTGAGGATTTACGGAATGCCTACTATAGGAAAAATGATGGATACCCATCACTAGAAATGATTGTGTATGGTAAGGCACCTATGCTGTTTACAAAATATTGTCCGCTGGAAAATATGGATCAATGCGGCATTTGCAAAACAAAAAGTTATGAGTTAAAAGATGAGCACGGAACGTTCCCGGTCATTTCTCATGAGGATTGTACAGCAACGATCCTTAATGGGAAGACGCTTAACCTTTTAGATGAGCTACAAAACATAAAAGGAATCGAGGCTTTTAGATTAAACTTCACAGTTGAATCAAAAGAGCAGGTTGTGAAAACCATTAATAAAGCCTTAAGCAAATTAAATGGCGGGATGGATAAAGCTGTCTTTAATCAGGTAACAGATACAAGAGGACATTTTAATAAAGAGATTATGTAGGGAAATCCCAGTTCAAATCTGGGTGTCGCCTCCATAAAGAGAATCCCTAAACCTATTGAAATCAATGGGTTTGGGGGTTTTTTGCATGTTTTTAACCGAAAAATACCACGTCAATCTAACACAATGTACTGAAAGAAATGTAATATTCCCAGAACTTATGAGGGATGCGGAAGTGGCCGGACAGTTCTCAATTTGGTACAATAAGAGTAAGTCTGTAAATGAAATTCGTATTATTAAGGAATGAGTACAAATAAATAGTGGATATAACGGGGGGGATATAAGGGATGTTATTACAACGGGGATTAGCACTACTATTATGTGGTGTATTGAGTCTGGGTTCAGTACCATGTTTTTCACTTGAAACTTCAAAACTGAATGTAGATCAAGAAATCATCAACAACTCTGGGTACTTTATGAAGGTAGAAACGTTCTCAGATCTTAGTAAGTTAGAATATGTTGATAGTTATCAATATAATGATCGTTATATTGCAACGGATAAAAATACTGAAAAGAAGTATTTGGTAGACTCACAGTGGAATATCCTTTCAGATGGATATGACAACATCAAAGGCAAAAATAGTCTTCAAGTTGAAAAAGATGGACTTCTAGGTTTGATGGATTTAGATGGGAACATAATAAAACCTTTCGGTAATTATAAAAACATTATGTTAACAGATCAAGGTGTAATTTATCATACAGATGCTGGTATGTATTATGAAACAGAAGATTATACGTCATCAATCTATAACAGCATAAGAACATATGATGATTATTTGATATTCGATACAGGGTCAGCAAATGGTATTATGAGCCTTTCTGGTGAGATTCTAATGGATGCAATATATTTCCGTGTTCACTATTTCGAAAACAGCAAGAGATATGCACTCGTAGACCAGAATAATTATGCTGGTATATATGACATTGAGGAAAAGCGTGAAATAGTCTCAACTAAATATTCATCGGCCTTGTTCATTGGAAATGATCAGTTTGCCCTTACTGATGATAAAAACGTTTATATTATTGATAATCGTGGCAATGTGCTAAAAAGATTTAATGGCTTTACTGGTTTTGGAAATTCATTTCCTATGGGAATATATAAACGTTCTGGAAATATCTATTATGACTATAAGTCAGATATAGTGTTTGACAAAAAAATAGATAGACTTGAATCCAAGTACTACTATCAAAGTGATGGCGATGCAACTTTAGAGATTCCCATGCAGTCAGGTGTAGAATCCAAAGGTGATTTTGAGATTGTAAGTCACCTGCAAGATGAACAATACATAGTAACAAAAGACGATAAATATGGTCTTTCAAAAGAAGATGGGGAAATAATTATACCAATTGAGTACGATGCTATTAGTTTGCTTTCAGATGGGCTTGCTAAAGCAAGAAAAGGCGAACTCTGGGGTTATATTAACGAAGAGAATGAATGGGTTATACCACAAGCTTATGATGATGCAAGGTCCTTCTCGGAAGGATTTGCAGCGGTAAAATCAGATGACGGTTGGGACTATATTGATGCAAATGGGGAATTCTTAACTCATGATGAATATCAAGATGTCGGATTCTTTGCAAATGGTTATGCTATGGTTAAAGATAAGGATATGTGGGGCTTCATAGACACAAGTGGTGAAGTTGTTGGAAAAATAGAATATGAACAAGTAAGACCATTTTTCTACCCTTCATATTATGCAGCAGTAAAGAAAAATGGTTTGTGGGGTCTTATTGACCGTGGCGGTAATCTAATAGAAGCATGTACTCACAAGAAAATAATGCATGCAGACCTTGACAAGGGCATTAGATTCGCTGATTTAGAAGGCAGTTATAGTAAAGAACATGGAGTTTTAACTTACGATGAGTTGGCGAAATCAACAGACTATCCGTATTACCGTGATGATGTAAAAACAGCAATAGACGTATACCTTGATACTTTATTAGAGAATTATCCAGTCGTGGCGAATACAGTATATGATTATGATGAATTCGATTATGGCGAAAGACTTAGATGGATCCGTGAGAATAAAAATAATTGTGGGTGGAAATACGGACTTGCTTCAGATGAAGGTTATTTATTAGTGAAGCCTGAGTTTGAAGCGCTTCGAATGACTTCAATAAAAAATGGCTCATATATTGGAGCGAGAGAGGGTCTTATAACTAGTATTACATTATTCGCCGTTCCAAAAGAGCAAGGCACACTGACTGAATTTTTAGAAGGTACATTGGACTCTAGACAAATGGGTCGAGTGAGGTCTCTAAATGGGAATACACCATCCTTCTATGTGTCTGATGTCCCTTTTGGTTATGAAGCCAACACAATGAATATTAGCATGAACTTCACACATGGCGTAACGTGGGTGAATAATGGATATGTAAATTATGATCGTGACAATTTTAGTATTGAAGACGATTACAGGGTGTTCGAGGAAATACTGGCGCCAGCAAACTTAGACATTTCTCGTTCAGGAAAGTTGCAAACGAACTATGGAAATGAGACCTCTGAGGACGTTGCTAAAGGTCAGGTATCAGTCGTGAATGGAAAACCTGCCGTTAGAGTCAAGGATTGGGGCATCAAGCTTTTCCAAAGAAATGGAAGCAGTAGTTATTCTTATTCCATGAATATGATGCACGAAGCATTTAAGTATTATTCTGAAAGCAGTGAAGACGCTGAAGCTATTTATAACTATATTGATTATGCAGCTTGTAACGGTATAGAAATTAGCTCACCAAGCGGAAATATAATGACATTTGGTGACACCACTGTTAACTTTGTAGACCCTGGTAGATGGGGGATTGATGTTGTATTTATTGAGCAGGAACTTAAGTAGAAATGTATAGATGATTACCAATTATAATTGAATGGACTATCTGAATTGAGATGCGCCTCTATGATTAGACATTATTGTATCTAAGTGAGTAGGGGCGCTTTTTTAGTACTTAGATGATAATACCTTAAAATATCAATTAGGATGTTTTTAACGATATTTATACGTACAATAATACATAACGTTAAAAAAAATTGACTGACTCAAAATACTATGTTACTCTTGTTTTGATAACAATTAGATTGTAGGAAGTTATATACATAATATAAGTAAAGAAAGAGGTCATAATATCACAACTAAAGAAAAGTACGCCGAACTCATTATTCGCACAGGCATCAATATTCAACCGAATCAAACCCTCGTTATACAAGCACCTATTGAGCTATCAAAATTTGTCCATCTCTGTACTAAGAAAGCCTATGAAGCAGGGGCTAAAGAAGTAGTCGTACGCTGGATGGACGAAGCTTCTGACCGGATTTATTACGATATGGCTGCAGACGATGTGTTTGATCAAGCAGATGAATGGTTAATTAGTTTTAAAAACCATTACGCAAACATCGGTGCTGCTTTTTTGGGCATCTATGCTGATGATCCTGAAATAATGGCAGGTGTTGATCCATCAAAAATTAGCCGTAACAACAAAGCTTATGCAAAAGGACTAAAATCCTATCGAAATCGTATGCATAGCAATAAGAATGCTTGGTGTGAAATCTGTATGCCATCACCGGCATGGGCTACTAAAGTTTTCCCTGAACTCTCTGAGACAGACGCAATGGAATCTCTATGGCAGGCAATTCTTAAATCTACCCGAGCAGATCAGGAGAATCCTATAGAAGCTTGGAAAGAGCATCAATTGGCAATCGATAAAAAGTTGGATGCCCTCAATACAAGTAAATTTTCAGCTCTTAAATATAAAAACAACTTAGGTACTAATTTAATCGTTGAATTGCCTGATAAACACGTTTGGTTCGGTGGCGCTAACACCCATGCTATAGATGACTATAAATTTGTAGCCAATATGCCAACTGAGGAGATTTTTTCACTTCCCAAATACAATGGAGTCAACGGTAAAATAGTAAGCTCCTATCCGCTTAATTATAATGGTGTACTCATAAAAGATTTCTGGTTTGAATTCAAAGATGGTGTTGTTGTGAATTATGGTGCAAGTGAAAATCTGGCGACACTAACTGAGATATTAGAAACTGACGATGGTGCTAAAAGGTTAGGTGAAGTTGCATTTGTACCATATGACTCACCAATATCTAATCAGGGTATCTTATTCTATGATTCACTTTACGACGAAAATGCATCCTGTCACTTTGCACTTGGTGAAGCTTATCCTTTCTGCATAGAAGGTGGTGGAGACATGAGCGAAGATGAATTAAAGGATCATGGTGCAAATGTTTCTATAACTCACGTGGATTTTATGGTCGGAACAAAAGACCTAGAAATCATTGGTGTTACAAGAGACGGTAAAGAGATTCAGGTATTCTTTGATGGTAATTTCGTTATTTAATTTCACTGATTAATAAAAAGGGAACATATCCAGAATAAATGAACTAGAAACGAAAATGAAATTTCATAACACAGCGATTCCAGATATTCCCCTTTTCATCATGCGAATTGGGGAATTATTATTAAGTTAGAGATGTTAAAATATAGAAAAGGTAATGAAAATCTTTTGATTGGATTAACGTCATCATTTGAAGCTGTTGATTTTTATACCAAACTGGGGTTCAATAAACACAAGACTGCTATGGCAAAATATCCTGGCCGTTCAGATTATCTTTACTATTAGAGTATCTAATGATTTAACAGAGTGAATTATTTCTCAACAGAATTGTTAAATGATGAGTGGACTGTTCATGGTGAGAAGCTTAAGGTACAGTTTTATAGAAGACCATTAAGTACGTGTATGAACTCCCTAATTGATGCGGGGTTTAAAAGAGTTTCAAAATGATTTACTGATTAATCAAAATCAGAAATGGAGGCGATGAACATTGGAAATATCAATAATGAAAATTAGTGACTATGAGGCTGTATATGAACTATGGGAAGCTACAGAGGGAATGGGACTTCGCTCAATGGATGATTCTAAGAATGGAATATCCAAATTCATAAATAGAAACCCAAACACGAATTTTGTTTGTAGAATTAATGATAAAGTTGTTGGTGCTATTTTAAGTGGTCATGATGGAAGACGAGGATATATCTATCATACTGCTGTAAATGATCTCTATAGAAATAAAGGAATAGGAAAAAGTCTAGTTAAAGTTGCTGTAAACGCATTGGCGGATGAAGGTATTAAAAAGGCTGCACTCGTTGTGTTTGTAGACAATAAAAAGGGAAATGCTTTTTGGGAGTCTATAGGTTTTTTCGAGAGAGACGACTTAAATTACAGGAATATAGTAATAGATGAAATGAAATGAGATTAACCAGTAATTTAATATCATTAGTTATTATACTTTCTATGAATAATATTTTATGCAGTTATGACTTCACAAAATACATAATGAACGATAGACTAATATTGCCGCTAAAGATTGGAGAAATACATGAAGAAGATAAACCTATATATCATTGTAATAGTTATGGTATCGCTTACTGCGCTGAGTTACATCGGATTTAGCAATTTCAATAAATCGGCTACTCATGAAGGTGCAGAGAAAAAATTAGTAACTTTGTCTGATGATCAGATTGAATTGTTGAAGGAAAAAGTTGGATCAGAAGAATTTAATTTAGCCGATTATAGCTGCTACTCTTATGCTGGAGTGCACAAAAATGTACTTGAACAAGAAGCTAAGAATACGGTTGCAATCAAAGCATCTTTCAATTATGTAATGAAAGACGAAGAGATAATTTTAGTTATGCCGCCAAAACTTGATATTGCATCAGTTCTTAATGGTACAGTGGAACAGTTAATCGAGCCAGAAGTTGGTTGGAAAGAAAATAGAGTAATTATCACTTCTCGAATTAAGCATGAAGTTCCAAGTGATGATACAATTTACAAAAAAATTGATAATATAGCTGTTTCAATTGAACTCTAAACTTATACTACACATAATACAGCGGTGTCCTGACATGCCCCTTTTTGAAAGGGGTATTTTCACATCTATCAAATGGTATAATATTACTTAGTTGAGATAAATAAGATTTAATATATATAGGAGAAAAAAATGAAAAGAATATTCGCAATTGGTGGGGGAGAAATAGGAAAATTTGAAACATTAGAAATAGATAGAAAAATAGTAGAATCAACTAAGAAAGAAAAACCAAGAGCATTATTTATTCCAACGGCTAGTGGAGAAGCAGATGGGTATGTAGAATCATTTGAGAAGGTATATGGAACAACTTTAGGGTGTGAAATAGATACATTGCTATTATTAGGTGGCGAGACAACTGTTGAACAAGCAAAAGACAAAATTCTAAGCGCAGATTTAGTATATGTCGGTGGTGGAAATACACAGATGATGATAGATATTTGGAAAAAGTATGAGGTTGACCAAGTATTAAAACTGGCCTATGAAACAGGTACGATTATGTCAGGAGTAAGTGCAGGTTCAATTTGTTGGTTTGAAAGTGGACACAGTGACTCATTCGCGTTTGAAGGAAATAGTGAGTGGTCATATACTCGAGTTGAAGGAACAGGAATTTTGAAAGGAATGCATTGTCCGCATTATAATGAAGATAAAAGAGAAGAAGATTTTGCTGCAATGATTACTAAGTATAGTGAAACTGGTATAGCGGTTGAAAATAATTGTGCAATTGAGTTTACAGAAGATAAATACAAAATACATAGATCGGAAAAAACTGCAAAAGCATATAAAGTATTCAAAAGTGGAGATACAATTAAACGTATTGAGCTTAATAACCACTATGAGTACAAATCGGTTGAGGAATTACTATGAATAAACAAACAATAAATGGGAACACGATAGCAGTTTCGTACGAAAATCCGTGCTCAAGGCCCAGCACATCGGTGTCACTTGAAGTGATTTGTGAGAATAGAGAGGTCTGAAAAAATGCTAAGTGCAAAAGGCATAGTCATTTCGTGCATGTTAAGTATGTGTCTAATTATAAGTCCAAATCAAATAGATGAGTCACAACTTAAGAGTTATATTGACAAGCAAAATGAATTACTGGAAGACATGTATAGTGAATATGTTGATCATGAAAATAGATTTCTGTTGGTTTCTGAGTATTTAGAAAATGACGATCCAAATAATCTCGAGGTTTCTTTGTTTACGAGAGAGTATAGGGAATATGATTTAGAGACGAAACAAGTAAGACCATTCACTTCAACTGTTGCAATAGATAAGGTTGAAACGATATCTGAAGCAAGAGCATATTTAAGGGAGCATTATCCAGATCATCTTGCATTGGAAAATAATGCTGTTGTCAGTTTGAATGCATTACTGGAGAAGTTGAAAGAATGAAAAGACAAATTAAGCACTTGATCACAGTATGAATCATACTATTATCAAGTGCTTTTTCTTATATCAAAGTAAGAATCTCTTTCATTATTTCAAGTGCAATTTTTTCATGATTTTTAGCTTTCATAATCTCCTCCGCCGTTTTTTCGCGTACGTCTCTTTTCATGAAATTATTCAGAATTTCAGCCGATTGCTGAAAACCACCTCGTAGTTCATACATTCCTATCGCACATTTAGCTGATTTTCTAAAGTGGGTAGCTGCATCAATACATTGTTTTTGAACGGCTGTGTTGTTTTTACCAATCCATTCAAGGAAACATGCGGCATAACTTCTGCCTTCGCCTACCATCGTTTGTGCATCACCTTGGCACATAAGCTTTTCTATTTTTAGGGGCATAATAGAGTCAGGACTAAATTGTGATTCATCTAAGATGCTGCTTGCCCATAAATCATATGCCGCTTGACCTCCAGCGTATACATCTCTAGCCTTACCAGAATAATCTTGTACTGTTATTTGATTTATTGACAAGATATTTATGGCATTATGCAAAATCACTTTTTCAGTGACATTGGTATTCTTTTTCTCGCCAATAGAAATAAGTGCTATAGTTTCAGGGTTATCCCACCAAGCATTAGTAATATAGTAACCACAATCATGAAATGTTACATCAGAAGCCATTTCCTTGTTCTCTTGGAAACAATTCCATCCTAAGAGTGTGTCCCCGTTGTTGTCATATCCTGTGATGACACCGGCTTCAGGAGGACCAATTATCCCTAAAGCTATAACTGGTCTTCCAGCATCAATTTCCCCAGTAATAAAAGCTTTAAAGTCTTCTTTTGTTGAATTTTCACGAGTTAATAATGTGAATTCTCGGTTGCTGGCTTCAAAGGCATGTGTAATAACGTCATATTGTTTTTCGTATATATTGAGCACATCAACATTGCCGCCATCCCAATAGTCTTTATTCCATCTTAGTCTGAATGCGGCACCCATGGCTGCCATAATATAAGTATAATCGACTTGATCTCCCATATAGTTTAACGCGGCTTTGATTGAAACCGCTAGGGGAGTACATTCTTCGTAGCTATAGCTAACCTTTGGAACTCCGAATAAGATACAACCTTCAGTTCCTTTTTCTATTCTTTTTTCCATACTTAAATCCTCCTGTATTATGGGGTGAGTATAAGTAATATCAGTGTCTTTATAGATTTCTGGCGCATAAAATCCCATGAGTATACGTCTATGTCCAACATTATATTTACCCATGCGAAATTGCTTTGGCGATTTGCCAGTGATTCTTTTGAAAGCTCGTGCAAAGGCATCATAGCTATTAAAACTGTATTCAAAAGCAATATCAGTAATGGGTTTAGCTGAATGAATCAAATCAAATGCAGCATTGGCAATTCGTCTGTTTAATATGTAGTTTGATAAAGAAAGTCCTGTCGCAGATTTTGTAATAGCTCTTATGTGTCTGTAAGTAAAACCTGTTATTTGCTCTAGATCCTCATAATTAATATCTTCTTTTATGTTAGATTCTATAAATGTTGCAATTGACCATATTGATAAAGAATAATCCATTTCGTCACCTCTAAGTTTTCTTCCGGAATTAATTCTAGTGTACATTAATTTCTTTGCATTTACTCTACAATTTTGACCATATTTTTTGGAGGGAGAATTCGATTAATCGGTACATTTTTACTTGTCAGGATTATTATATTTGAATGAAGATTTGAAGGGGGATATGTCCAACAAAAAGCGAAAAACCTGAATCAAGTTACTGATTCAGGTTTTTTAGTTCTAGATTTACTTAACAGGTACATGAAAATATATATCTTGATCATCCATGATCTCAAAATCATAATTACTGCTAACCTGTAATCCTTCTTTTGGGATTACTTCTTTATATATGTGTTTAACTACTTTATCAAAATCGGGAGTCTCTTTATCAACTTTGAATATCGCATATTTATTTGAAGGAATATTTATCAGTTCCATTCCATTCGGAATGCATGAATCATCTGATACTTCAGTACATGCAAAATAGGTGAATTTACCATTAGTATTGATCTCTTCTGTCCAAGTATCATAGCCATACTCAACATTAACTCTGTTTTCTATTTCACCAATTCGAGCTTTAAATGCATCCCACAACTCCCTTATTTCATTTTTTGAATTGTCACCATAGTACTTCATACCAACTAAAATAATTTCTTTTTTCTCACCAATTGAATAATTCATATATTCACCTCTCGCTTTCTTTTGACTTACTAATTTAACAAGTATTTATGAATAATCTGATTTGTTGTTATATGTATATTATACGGAGGATATTATGACAACAGACTGTCATAGTTAAGTATTTTTTTCTATTCCACTTATAAGTTTTTCTGTGTAACTTTTTTTAAGATGGACTGGCTTTAATATCTCGACATAAGGAGTCAATGAAAGCAATATAGGAAAGATCCATTCATCTATTATTGAATTGAAAGTTACTAATATATAGTCATCTTTAATATCACAATTGTGATAATCAAAAATATCAGCGATTTTGCCGAGAAGGCACTTGTCTAGTTTTAGTATGATTCTTTCTTCATACTCCTTATCGTAAGTGTTTGACTCCCAAGGTTTCTCCGTAGGCGAATCAATCTTATCGAATTTATCCTCTAAGACTTCAACTGAGATAATTCTGCTTAGTTTAAATAATCTGAAGTCCATTCTTAGTTCGCAATAGCCGTATACATACCATATTGTCCCTAACATAAGAAGAGTATATGGATGTATTGTTCTTTGTGTCTCATTAAAATTAACGTCATAGTATTTTATATCCACTTTGCTTAATGAGTCTCTAGCGGAAGATAAACTGCTAAGATTTGCCTTAAAGAATTCATCACTGATTAATGGACTCAATTTAATGATGAGTTTTTCATCGTCCTCAGTACTATTACTTATTATTTGAAACTTATTACATATGGAGTGGATTTCTTTTGATCCACCGATACCATCTAGGTTTTCTAAGAATTTTATAAGGATATTCGCTTCACTTTTACTTAGAAAGCTTTTTTCAAGTTTATAATTATCAAGAAGTGCATAACCACCATTTTTGCCAACGTCAGCATACAGTGGGATACCAGCCATACTTAATGTATCCATGTCTCTCTGTATGGTTCTTACAGATACCTCAAAATGATCAGCCAATTCTTTAGCGGTAACCTTTTCTTTGTTTATTAGTTGCATTAGAATTCCAAGAAGTCTATCAATTTTCATTATTTCACCCATTTCATTAAATTTGATCAGTGAATTGTATCATGATACTCTCCACATCTTGAATAATATCATATGTGATGAACGTGTTTTAATAGTCTTTTAATACTAAACATACTGTTTTTTAAGCGGTTTGCGCTAATATATAATTAATAGCCTAGGGGACACGGTATTTTGAAACAACAGCAGATGAGAGGTGAGGGGTATGAACGAAATCGCAAAACTGTTTGACTATTTCAAACGAGCATTTCAGGTGAATAAGAACAATAGAGGTTTGTATCTGCCGCAGATCACGCTAATTCTCGTGAAGGCCTGTTATTATTTGGCTTTTGGTATTTTCCTTTATCAACTAACCATTGGTATTGGAGATATGGGATTTGAAGCCACGACTTTTAAAGAGGTATTCTTTAGCATGGCATGGTGGATTGGTGGAATGATCGTAGTTGGTGGATTAGGCAGTATGGTTGTTGAAGCAGGACTATTCAATATGTACAAGGTAAGCATAAATGATGAGCTTATTGATAGTAATATTTTCTTTGAAGGGGTTCGAAAGTATTTCATTCGGATCTTACTCGCAAATATACTGATGATGATTTTTTGGGTGGCATTTGCAATACCGTATTTTATTATCAGCGTGTTTACACTTCTTGCGGGTTTCATTCTCATACCACTATTGATTACGGTATTTACAACAATGTGGAAAGTATCTATGGTCATTGAAGATCTTACTGTGATAGAAGGATTAAAACGCGGTATACGTTTCTCAACGAAACACTTCGTACCGCTCAGTGCGCTTGTCATTATAAAACAAGCCTTCTTGTCTTCACAAGCTGGAAGCTCTGGTAATGCCAACGCTGGAAACTGGGATTCTTCGAATAATATTTCAAAGGTTACTGATAACTCTCCAGTAGATCTGGATACAGTGCACTTTTCATTCAATGATGTCTATGCGCAGGCACTTCCATATATCAAAACTGGATTTTACATTCTCATACCAGTTGTAAGCATTGCAATTATTATCGCGTCAATGGTTCGCATGGTTTTCGAAATCTTCTTTGAACTCTCTATTTTCGTAATGTATATTGAAAAATCGAAAGAAGCTGAATTGGAACCAATTGCTGAACCAAATGCTGAAGCAATAATGGAGGTGAAGTAAATGTGGTTTGATCTATTGATGGATGACTGTAAAGCCTCGTTAGAGCTGTCACATAAATATAAGGGCGTATTTGTTCCGGTTTTTCTGAAACTCATTCTAACGATGATTATGGGAACTTTTGTGATCATCAGTGTGATTACTTCTGTCGCGAGTGGCGTCTTTTCGGGATTGCATGGAAGTGAGGGTCTTGGACTCTTTATGCAAATTATCGCACCTTTTGGATTCTTTTTAATAGCTGGATATATCCTTTATCTTATCCTTTGGGCGCTCATTGAGGTGGGGAGTATCAATTTATACCGGGCTGCTCTCAGTGATGAAAAACCAAGCAAGATTCATTTCTTTAGTGGAATAAAAGACTACTTGAAAAAGGTCGCAGCAGGGAAAATGTTGATTCATTTCTTATGCCTGATCCTGTCACCACTGCTGCTAGCATTTTTCGTTCTTTATGCTGTTATTATCGGCATTCCAACAGCAGGCTGGGGTGTGATTTTCCTGACGGTCGGTGTCAGTGCATACTTCGCCACATGGACGATCGCTATTGTCAATGATGACCTGGGTATTCTAGAGGGATTCGGGACAAGCTTTAAGCTGGCAAAACGTCATTTCAAGCCATTGTTTGTTATTATGCTGGCGCTCACGATGATCAGTCAGTATGCAGCATGGTTGGTAGGGCCTCTGGGCTTTGTCTTCGCTGGTTGGTTTTTAGGAGGTATTGTTAAAATATACTTCAGAATCGTAACGTACAAGACATATTTGAGATATCAAAAGGATATTCCAGAGCTTGATCAAATTTAAAAGTTGAATATTTTAATTGAGAGTCTTGGCCATACTAAACTAATTGAAACATTGGTCGATAATACTAATACGACAATGTTCGATAGTATTCTAATTATGGAAAGTCACTATTATGACTTCATTATAAATGAGAATTATAATAGGAAAGCGGAGGCAAAGATATGTATCCAGAGATGACTGTGTTTATAGCGAAGCTCAAAGGCATAAATAGGTTGAATGTATGTGACAACTGTAAAACGACAATTGGTTGCGAACAGTATTTTCCGGGTGCACTCTACCAACATGGTGAATGTTCATTATGTGGTTATGAAGGAAATATCGTGAACGTTTCAATTGCTCAGAAAGTTATGGAATTGCAAATCAATCCAATTGATTATGCAGAAAATGGACAATTATTAGTTTACGTGTAAAAAAATACGACTTGATGGTTTACATTATAAGTTCGAAGAAAACCGAATCAAATGAACACGAGCATGTATTCTTATTTGTGTTGAGCATCCCATTCATATAGGATGCTTTTTTTATGTGTTTATTTTGTATAAGTTTCAATAATTACTCGATAGAAAATTCCAAATTAAGTGGTATTTTATTGACCGATAAACTATAATTTTAGTGACACGAAATATCTAACTGAATGAAAGTAGAAGGTGAATAGTGGAATTTATTAAAAAGAACGCCTCTCTTATTGCAGTATCCTGGGGACATTTTGTAAATGACTTTTTTATGAGTGTTGTACCTGTTGTTTTATTTGCATTTGCAATTGAGATGGAACTGAGCGCGATCCAGATGTCTATTGTAGCTTTTGTAATCACAACGGCTGGAACATTTTTTCAACCTTTAGTAGGATTACTTATTGATCGTGTACAAAAAAGCAGTTTACTGCTCTATGCACTGATAGTGATATCGGTTGGAATGAGTTTATCCGGTCTTATCTCAAACTATTACTTGTTAGTTGTGATTGTGGGCGTAGCAGCACTTGGGTCATCTGTTTATCATCCGCTTGGGTCAACGATTACCATACATAAAACGTCTCTAACAAGAGGGAAGAGTCTTTCTGTTTTTATGACAGTAGGCAGCTTCGCCCATTCAGCAGCACCTATTGTGGCCATTCCGCTTGTAACAATTTATGGATTAAAAGCCTTAACGGTTTTACTTATACCTGGATTGCTCTCTGTTTTACTTCTTTATATAGTCAAAGTGCAAGATGTGACTTGGACGAGTGAGAATACAACATCTAATAATAAGAAGCATGGCAAGTTAACAAGGAAACAACAACTTCAAGTAAGTCTACCAATGACGATTGCAGTTATAAAAGGTTTGCTTTATAGTTCAGTTGTTGTTTTTGGGGTTATCATATTAGGACTAAAAGGCATCGAACCTGTCGCTGCGGGTGCTGTGCTTTCTATTTTCATGATTGCTAGAGCATCAGCTACATTGATAGGTGGATTTGTCAGTGATGCGATTGGTGAAAAGAATACATTAAAGCTATTTAACTCTATAGCACTCATTGCAGTACTCCTACTTGCATATGGGAATCAATTATTATCAGTCATAGGACTTGTAGCACTTGGTTTTGCAATGAATTGTACAGCCGCAGCTAATATCACCATTGTGCATAAAATCATGCCTAATAATGTGAATTACGGTACAGGTTTGATTATGGGATTTTCAGCAACGCTTAGTGCTGTTGCGATACTTGGATATGGAGTTTTAGTGGATACGTTTGGTCATATGGCTAGTTTAAATGTTCTGGTTATACTTACAGGCCTTATGGTATTTTTAAGTTATATATTACCGACGTCTTTTGATGAAGAAGTAGAAGTTACTGAAATAGCTTAAGAAGTTAATTTACAACAGAGTAATTCCCAACATGCCCCTTTTTTATAAAGGGGTATTGTTATTTAAAGGAAATGGTATAATATAAATTAATTGAAATCTGGAATACTATGAACACTAATAGATATATTGGGGGATAATGAAGCGCATGAGATATACAGCTAGAGGAATACTCGTAGATAAAAGTACTAAAAACATATTACTCATAAAATATATTGATAAAAACTCTCCATCAACGATTGAGTTTACAGAAGGCTTTTGGGTGACACCTGGTGGTGGAGTAGAAAAAAATGAAAACTTTGAGGATACACTAAAAAGAGAGATCCTTGAAGAAACAGGAATTCAGAACTTAGAAATAAAGAACTGTATTTTTAGTAGAATAGCTTATGTCAACTTAAACAACATTGAGCAGAATATGTTTTATGAAAGATACTTTTTAGTAGAAACAGATGAAGTAATCATAAATAATGAGAACATTACGGATGGAGAAAAAGAAGTCATTAAGGAATATAAATGGTGGTCTATAGATGAACTTAAACGCACTAAAGAAGTAGTATTTCCTAAAGGGTTCAAAAATTTTATTGATGTGAATATATTCAATAATGAATATCCCATAGATATAACTGATTCAACAGATATTTTAAAGATAAAGTAATTTAGGAATCGGATTAGATAAGAAGTTTATTATCTGGTTTATACCAGTTATTGATTAAGGAGTATGTATTGAGTTTTTATCGTTTTTTAGCAAGCGACAATGAGTTAGATGGATATGATAACACAGGTATAGAATACCTAACATTCGAAGAAGCAGTTACTAAAGGGTATCATACTAATGAATTATGGAACGACTTAGCTGATGATTCCTCTGTGATGGTTTTTGAAGATGAAAATAAGATTAACAATTTAAGAGTAGTTAATCAAAAGTCAGGGATATTAGAATTCCAATATACAAAAAAAGAAAATGTAGCAGTCCTTGAAGTAGGGTTTGATGAATGTAGAAGTGCAGAAATAATAAATTATATTAAAACCCAAATTGAAAAAGCTCAGGAAATTGAACTGTGGGTACTCTTGTTGGATCAAGATTCAAAAGTTATTAGAAAGACAATAACAATAGAGATGTTAAACCATGATGTGCTCAAAGAGTACTTTGTTTATGATTTTGGGGAGTATCCTAGGTGTTTAACAATAACCAATAAATAATATAAACGTGACTCATTATATTGTGCGATCTTATTTTTGAAAGGAGGTGTGCGCATGGAAAGTGATATTAGCGACATTAGTGATATTGTCATTGACACGTTAACAGAGAAAAGGAGAATGTTTTATGTGCAACCACCAGAAAGAAGAAGGATTAAAGAACTTTTACAAAAATGAGTATTTGCTCAGAGATGGTCAACAACTTATTGTGCGAAATCCTAAAATAGGAGATGAACAAGGATTAGTTGATCACATGAAAACTGTTGATTGTGAAACAAAGTTCTTAGCAAGAGAACCTGGTGAGTTTAGTTTTACATTGGAGCAAGAAAGGGAATTCATTAGGAATACTATAAGCAACAAAAATCTATTATTTCTAGTTGGAGAAATAGGCGGTGAAATTATAGCCAATTGCTCTGTTGGAATAGTTATGAATAACAAAAGATATCAACATAGGGCATCAATGGGCATTGCAATAAAAGCGGATTATTGGAACAATGGCATCGGCAAAATAATGATGAATGAATGTATTAAATGGTGCAAAGAAACAGGTGTTGAACAACTTGAGCTTGAGGTTGTTACTCAAAATAATCGAGCCCTTTCAATGTACAAGAATTTAGGATTTCAGGTACATGGTACAATAAAACATGCACTGAAGTATGATGATGGAACTTATGCTGATGAGTACTTTATGATTTTATTCTTGAACGATATTAAAGCAAATGTGGTTCTAGGAAACCTATAATATTTGAGTGGAGAAGTAATGAAAAAATACAAATACAACAACAAATTTATGATTATAGTAGCATTGTCTTTCGCATGTAGTTTCGCATCAGTCATTATAGGTTTACTCTCTAACAATTTATCGGGATATCATATTGTATCTGTAATTGTGGGATTGCTCATGTATTCATTTGTAAGAGTTGAATACTACTTAGAGAATGAGTGTCTAATTCATAAGAATATATTTACGATTAGAAGAATGCAGCTGACTAAGGATACAAATATCACTCTAAAAATAAACTCAAATAATGTAGCATTCATTACGTTTATTAATGAAAATGAACATATTCAAGTTTCCTCGCTTATCGCTGGAAATGATGAGTTGGTATACACGGTCTGCAAAATGCTTGAGACGATGGGTAAGGATAATTGTGATTACAAAGCAATCATGGAATTTAGCAAAAGAAAATTCAAATGGAATTATCGTGAGCCAAAATCATCGACTTAGGCTAGCTAATGAATAAAGGAGTAAATCGTGGAGAGAAAACTGTTACTTGCAACTGTTGCGGCATTTTTAATTACTTTCATAGTCAGGTACATATCGTTCAAAACTGGAAGTAGATATTTAAGATATTTACATTACTTCATGTTGAGTTGTTTGTCACTTTCCGTAGTTATTGGTTTAGTGCTTACAGCGTTAATCTTCAGTGAGGTAAACTCAAATGTAACAAGTATTGATGACACCGATTACGCTGTAATATTGGGTGCCGGCTTGATTGGAGATCAAGTTTCATTTCGTCTGAAGCTGCGTCTCGATGCAGCCATAGACGT
>Ga0209379_10000501_pt1 | contig 32397 bp, 24 predicted proteins | sample tdDd001_FD_187124 | JGI IMG/M metagenome (GOLD analysis project Ga0209379, IMG submission 187124) | Marine sediment microbial communities from the Atlantic coast under amendment with organic carbon and nitrate - tdDd00.1 (SPAdes)... | ecosystem: Environmental > Aquatic > Marine > Coastal >... | reverse complement strand
AAACCTAAAGCCATCTAGTATTTTTGCCATCGCTGTTGGGAGTATAATTGGATACGCCTGTTTTGTACTTCCAGGAGACTGGCTTGTACAAGCAGGTCCTATGGGAATTGCTATAGCATTTATATTAGGAGCCATCTCCATTAGTTTTATAGGCAAGGGATATGGATTTATGATCGGTGAGTATCCAGTGGCAGGGGGCGCTTTTGCTTTTGCATACAAAGGATTTGGTCGGAATCATGCATTTATTTGTGGATGGCTTTTGACACTAGGATACCTAAGCGTAGTAGCGCTAAATGCAACAGCTCTGCCCATTATTGCACGGTTCGTTGCGCCAGATTTGTTTATGAAAGGATATTTATATACCATAGCTGGTTGGGATGTTTATTTAGGTGAAGTCTTGGTTTCTATATTTGCAATACTTGTATTTGGAGTCTTAAACATCAAAGGTTCAGAAATTGTAGGCAAGATCCAGTTTGTTATGGTGGCAGCACTAGTGGGGGCTGTTGGCCTACTAGGAATAGGAGCTTTAACACACAATGGACTTCAACCTGAAAACTTACTACCTTATTTTGCACCTGGAAAAAGTCCTTGGTCGGCTATTTTATCCATTTTAGCCATTGCACCCATGGCTTATGTTGGTTTTGATACCATACCCCATGCAGCTGAAGAATTTGATTTTTCACCAAAACTTGCGTATGGACTCATTATTCTTGCTGTGAGCTTAGGTGGTTTAATGTACATTATTGTGAGTGTATCAACCGCTGAAGTCATGCCATGGCTAACGCTGGTTGAGGGAGACAATGTCTGGGCAACGGGTACAGCCATTAAAATGTCTATGGGGTCATTTGGACTATTTGCACTTGTAACTGGCGTTTGTATGGGCATATGTACAGGCATGAATGGATTTTATATGGCAACAAGTCGACTTTTATTGAGTATGGCGCGTGCCAAAGTATTACCTCAAGGTTTTGAAGCCATACATTCTACAAGGAAGACACCCCAAAATGCGATTCTGTTTACGATGATTGCCTGCATAATATTACCTTTGTTTGGTAGACAAGCTGTAGCCTGGGTTGTAGATATGTGTAGTGTGGGAACGGCAGTTAGTTTTATTTACACCTGTTTAACCGCTGTTCAAATTGCAAAAGAGAAGAGTGTGAGCCTCTTAGAAATGTTTGTATTAAAAGTTGCTACAGGATTTTCAGTCGCATTTTTACTTTTATTGATAACACCGATGAGCCCAGCATTTATGCCATTTGAGTCATGGATTTTATTAGGAATATGGTCCGTTTTAGGTGTGGTCTTCTACTTAAAACAAGCCAGTGTATTTAGGGCTGTTCCTAAACATACGCTTGATAAACTCATCTTAAATACAACTGAGTAATCATATCCTAGAAGAAAGTAGAGACATTTAGTATTGTTTGGTAAAATGGGTATAGGAATATCAGTTGATAAATTGTATAGGCATGATGAGGTGAAACATGGACACTGAAAGCAGAGTCAAGTTGTTAAAAAGACTTGGCATAAAAGATCAAGAAAGAATCCTAATACTATCAGCACCGAAGACGTATTTAAACCTGTTAAGTGACTTTCCAGGTCAAGTGGATGAATCAATATCAGGAATGTATGAATACATTCAAGGGTTTGCAGAAAATCTTGAAAATGCACTCATTTTACGTGAGCAAATAAGAAGTGCCATTGTCCCGCATGGTGTCATATGGTTGGCTTATCCTAAGGGATCATCCAAGAAATATAAGTCGGATATTAATAGGACCAAACTCTGGGACTTTTTTGGGGACTTTGAATATGAACCTGTATCTCAAGTTGCTATTGATGAGGATTGGTCTTCTATTCGGTTCAAACACGTAGACGATATAAAAAAAATGAGTCGAAAAAATGCTGCAACTGAAAAAGGAAAAGCACGCGTTCAAAAAAAATAAGTCATTAGAATTAAAGCTCAAATACTATGTTTCGATGTGATGGAAGTGATACTATGCCCAAGAAGTTCAAATTTAAAAACAAACGAAAACGTATCCCAGTTCTTTTAGCAATTATAGTTGCATTAGGTGTAGGTGTATTTTACATGACATCTCCATCGAGTGATGACTCAATGGGATTTACAGATATGATTCTGAATGCTGAAAATGACATGATTAGTTTGGACCAATCTGATCCACAAGTGAGTCAACTGTTAGAAAGATACACACCACGTGTATTTGTAGACCAAGATAGCTACTTTCCATTAGATTTTTATGAGGATTATGTGCCACAAACTAAGTTGTTTAAATCGGGTCGTATAGACACACTCATTTCAGATCAAGTCAGTCAATCAGACGTTCATGACTATATGTATGAATCTGACTACTATTTGGATTATCAAGTAAAACCGGATGCCCTATTAAAAGTTTATGATGCAAGTTACCAAACAAGTGTGTATGGTAGAGCATATAAAAGTGCACTAAAAACAGAAGATGGACAAATTGACCTTATCTTTTTAAAGTATAGCTTAGTCTTCCCTTATAGCGGTTTGCCTTCTGAAACTGCATGGTGGAAGATGGCTGGTTCCAATGTGATTGGGGACCCTCTTGCATGGCATGAACTCGACATCCACGGTGCTATACATGTTGCCCTTGAAGCTACTACATTAAAACCTGTGGGTATAATATTAGGTCAGCATAATCACCATAAGGTTCATTTTGTAGGTGAGGATTTAGTTTGGCCTGAAGATGACCATGTGAAAATTACATTCTCAAAGTTCTCAAATGAACCTTATCTGGCTGATGATCAAGGTCTTTCCCGCATTGAAAGAACTGTAGGCAATCCAATGGAAATGGAATTTTTGTTAGGTATGAGTGATGAAGAACCTTTTACTGCGGGGTATGATTTCATACCAGGATTAGATGAAAGTGCCATTGAAATCGAATTAAACTTGGTACAGCTTTCTCCTGAAGATCCTTTGTACAGGGCAACCATGGGATTAGGGGATAGAAAGAAAATTCTGGGCTTGTTTAGGACATTTTATTTAGATGGACCTCCTGGAGTAGATTTTTATACTCTGCCAGATATGTTAGACCTAGCTGAGTTAATGGCTTTTTGGAATATCGATATAACAGATGACGCTTACATGGAAGTTTATAATCGTGCGGAACTTACGTTTATGAACTTTGATATCAGCGATATTCAGGATTATCAAAGACCCAAGCTTAAAGAGAAACTGACACGTATTATGTCTGGATATGATTAATGAAAATAATCAGATAATATAATTAAATAGATAAATAGGAAAATCAATAAATTAATAGAGGTCTTGAACGATTCGATGAATCATTCAAGACCTTTAATTATTTTCACATAAATTGATATTACAAGGTTACTAGGTTACAAGATTACGATGTTACAAGGTAAGCTAGCATAAGTCTGTGATGTTAATTTTATGGATTTAATTTTAAGCCATAAAACAGGTGAGAACACAGTTCACCATCAAAGTCAGCAATGTCTGGTAAAACGCCCCACTCCTCAAAGTTGAACTTCTTAAGTAAAGCAATGCTCGCTTCATTAAAGCTGAGCAAAATAGCGACCAAATCTCTATATCCCAATTCTTTTGCGCGTTCTATTCCATATCTTAAAAACTGAGTACCCAGACCTTTCCCTTGGTGGTTATTGTGGATATAATAACTCACTTCAGCAACGTATCGCATGGCTTTTCTACCCGGTCGATATCCACTTAAATACACATATCCTACTACTTGACCCTCTATTTCGTAAACGTATAAGGGGTACATATCGTTTTGATGTGCATCAAAGAATCCTTGTCTACCTTCGACTGTAAAGGTTTCAGTATCGGCAGTACAACGTTTTCTTAGTATGGCTTGGTTATATATTTCAGTCATTGCACTTAAATCAGTTTGAACGGCTATTCGAAAACTCATTAGAATCACTCCTCATTATTTGTCCATTTTATTATAGTACACGTTTACTAGGGTAACAATATTCCATTTACCAGTTATAACTTTATAACACTTGAAATCGAGATAAGGTTCTATTACTTTTGTGTGCCTTTAATCAAAGATGAATAAAACATCACTGTTTAAACTAATTTCCAAGTCAAATCCTGGGCGTTGATATAAAACAAATATGATCAATTTCGACAAAAAACGCTCACTTATTAACATATTATGTAATAAATTTCGAATTTTGTTGATAAAAAAATACCAATCGATTCAAATGTGTTAAATTGTGCATGATTTATAATTAAAAAATTTACTAGGGGGTACAATTAAGTTATAGGAAAAAAGAGGGCGGGAATCTGAAAGGGTGATATGATGGGCATTTTCAAAAGATCAATAGCAATGCGACTTACAGCATGGACAGTGGTAGCAACACTGATCATATTCGCATTCAGTGGGGTATGGATTTTTAGTAGGATTAGTACAGCTTTAGAAGTCAGTATGTTCAATGACATTAATAACGAAACTGAACTTGCTGTTACTAAAGTGAGTGAGGCATTTGCAATCGCTGAACAGGTTGCAAAACAGGCAATACAAGATAGAAACATTCAACAGTATATGAGGGAAGTAGACCGACACAATCAAATTACAACACATCCTCTATATAAAACGGTAAGTGACACACTTACTTCTTATAATGATTCTTATGAGAATTTAGTATTCGTTTGGATTGCAAACGATAGAGCTCAGTTCTTTATTGATAATACAAAATTTGTTTCTGATGTTGGGTACGATGCAACGGCAAGACCGTGGTATGATTTAGCGCTTGCTGCTGGTGGAGATGTAGCCTTTACTTCACCGTATGCAGATGTTGGTACAGGCACTATGGTTGTGTCTGCAATAGCTGCGATGAATGAATCAAATGGTGACAATTATGGTTTCTTAGCGGCTGATGTATCTCTTGGAACTATTCCTGACATTATGAAGGAATATATAATAGGTGAAGAGGGAACCAATTTTTTAATTGCCAATGATGGGGCTCTCATTTATGCTGAAGACCAACAGTTACTTGATGATGGCGCTAATATAGCGGATTTACCAACATTATCTGGGTTTGGTTCATCTGTGTTAAAAGGTGAAATTGGAAATGGATATGCTGATTATAATGGTAGAGACTACATTGTAGCCTATGAACCGCTTCCAATAAACGGCTGGGGTGTTATTCAGCTGGTTGACCAAGAAGAAGCATTTAAAGATTTAAAAGCTTTCACACAAGTGGTTGCAGGTGTATTTGTAGTGGGTGCAATTATTCTAGCAGCTTTGATCTTTGCAGCAATTAGAAGTACCTTAAAACCGGTTGTTGAAGCAACCGAGTTCGCAAAAATTATGGGTCAAGGTGATTTCACTCAAGAGGTATCAAATAAGAACTTAAACCGTGTTGATGAGATTGGAGACTTGTCCAAGGCCTTTGACGAAATGAATAGAAACTTTGGTCATTTAGTGGGTGAGATTATAGAATCTGCTCATCATGTGTCTGCTTCGAGTGAGCAACTTAATGCAACAGCTGGTGAAGTCGCAAAGACATCTAGTGAAGTAGCAAGAACGGTTGAAGAAATTGCTGAAGGTGCAACCGATCAAGCTCAAAGTACTGAAGCGGGTGCAACTAAGACTTACGAGTTAGGTGAACTTATTGAGCGTAATAAATCCTTTATGGATTCACTGAATACAACTTCAGGTACGATGGTAGATAAAATCCAAGATGGTCTTGAAATTGTAAATGGATTAACAGATAAGACACATGAAACAAACAGGGCAGCTCAGGAAATCTTTGGTGTCATTACAATGACTGACCAAAGTACTTCAAAAATTGGTCAAGCCAGTAATGTAATCGCATCTATAGCTGAGCAAACAAACTTGTTAGCACTAAATGCAGCAATAGAAGCAGCAAGAGCTGGCGATGCTGGTAGAGGATTTGCCGTAGTTGCTGAAGAAATTAGAAAACTGGCTGAGCAATCTACAAGCTCAACAAAAGAAATCGATGAGATTGTCCAGGAACTTATTGAATCGTCACGTAAAGCTGTTGAAACCATCCAGCATGTAAACGAGATCATAAAAGACCAGGTAGATGCAGTTGGCGATACAGAAACCAAGTATAAAGAAATATTTGAAGCAGTTGAAGAGTCCGTAGAGGCGATTGAACAGTTGAATATTTCAGAGAAAGATATGGAAACTAAAAAGGCAGAAATCTTGGATACCATTCAAGGTCTTTCTGCAATTGCTGAAGAAAATGCTGCAAGTACTGAAGAAGTTTCAGCATCCGTTCTTGAACAATCAAGCTCAATGGACGAGATTGTAAATGCGAGTAGAGATTTATCTAAACTTGCAGATGATTTAACGGTTTCAGTGAGTAAGTTTAAAGTATAAACAAGATTACCCAATCAGATAAAGAGTTGCGACCACCGCCTAAGCGGTGGTCGTTTTGTTTTACAAGTAAGCCTAGGTATATGCAACAAAGGTCTCATATGTGTAAGAAGTTGCTCACTAGAGTTTTAATGTAAATATAATACCATTGAGTAATGTGAAAAATCAGAAAAACGAAACACTGCTAAATCAATGTTTCAGAATGCTTATGTGCATTATTACAAAAATAATTCTTGAATACCCAAGTTTCTGCTTATATACTGTTGAAAGCGTAAGTTTTTTACTATGAGAGGAGAAATACATGCAAATGGGGAAAACGTTTGTTACAACAATTAATTGCATGGATGGTCGTGTGCAAGTTCCAATAAATGAATATATGACAAATAAGTTTGCTGCTGACTATGTAGACACCATTACAGAAGCAGGGCCAAACAAAATATTGGCTGATGCAGAAAATAATGTGTTGGTAGACTCAATCAAAGCAAGATATGAAGTATCAACATTAAAACACGATTCTAAAGTAGTTGCTGTTGTAGGCCACTACGATTGTGGGGGAAATCCTGCACAAGAAGAAGAACAAATAGAACAAATAAAAAAAGCTTGTTCTCTGGTTTCTTCATGGAACAAGACCGTAAAAGTAATTGGTCTTTGGGTGGATGAATCTTGGTTAGTTAATGAAATTATCGCTTAAAATGTGATAAGATACGATTTAAGTAGTAAAAAACGTGGCATATTTTTTCATGTCGTAGGGGATATAGTTTAATTTAATAGGGAGGAAATCTTCAGTGAAGCAAAAAAGTGTGAACCGTTGGAGTGTTGTATTCGGCGCTGTGCTTTTACAAGTTTGTCTGGGTGCGATTTACTCGTGGAGTTTGTTTAACCAACCTTTAATGGATAAGTTTGGTTGGACAAAAGAAGAAGTTGTTATGACGTATTCTATTGCAATCTTTACGTTTGCATTCTCAACGATCTTCTCAGGTCGTCTGCAAGATAAAATTGGTCCAAGAAAAGTAGCAACCATCGGGGGTATCTTATATGGTGGTGGTATTATTCTTGCATCCTTTGCAACGTCTTTACCAATGTTGTACTTCTGTTATGGTGTGCTTGGCGGTGCAGGTGTAGGTTTTGCATATGTATGTCCACTGTCCACATGTGTTAAATGGTTCCCTGAAAAGAAGGGCTTTATCACAGGTATTGCAGTAGGTGCATTTGGTGCAGGTAGTTTAGTATTTAAATCTGTTATTCAATACTTCCTTGAAAACGCAGGTGTTTCATCAACGTTCTTATATTTAGGTATTATTTATATGGCTCTTGTAGTTATTGGAGCCCAGTTCTTACGCCTTCCTGAAACTGCAACAGACTCAAAGTCAAAAGCAAAGTCAGTAGATGAAGGTGAGAACTTAACCGTATCAGAAATGATCAAACAGAAATCATTCATTTTTATTTGGATCATGTTTATGTTAGGGTGTATGCCTGGTCTGCTGGTTATCGGTCTTGCTAAAGATATCGGTATCGAAATGGTAGGACTAGACCCAATGGTAGCGGCCAACGCTGTAGCACTTATTGCTTTGTTTAATGCTGGTGGTCGTTTAGCTTGGGGTACGATTTCAGACAAGATTGGTCGTGTTGAAGTTGTTTTAATTATGTTTGTATTAACGGCGGTGTCACTAGTGGCACTAGCAGTTTTACCACTTAACCTAGTATTATTCTTTATTTGTCTTGCAGGTATTGCATGTAGTTTTGGTGGCTTCCTTGCATTATTCCCAACCATTACAGGTGAATTTTTCGGGATTAAAAACTTAGGTGCAAACTATGGCGTTGTTTATCAGGCTTATGGTGTTGCTGCTCTCGTTGGTCCATTGATTAAAAAGAGTTCAAGTGGATTTACACAGACATTTATGATAGCTGCAGGTTGTGCAGTAGCTGGTGCAGTACTGAGTGCCATGTTAAAGGCTATGAAAAAAACAGCAGACGCTAGAACAGCAACAGCAAAATAATTTAATAAAAAGTTTAATTAAATTTATTTTAAGACTTTTAAACCCCTGAGTTGGTAACTATTAACCTACAACTCAGGGGTTATTATTATGCATATATAAGTGACCGAGTCTAGACACGGCCTAATACTCTGTTTTAACTTAAGAGATTTAACTTTCAACTGTAATATCTTGTATACAGAAACTATAAATAATAGTCGAATAGTTTTCTTAGCTTATTCAAAAAAAAATGTTTTGGGCATTGACTTAAAACTACCATGTGATATTATGAACTTGCAATTGATAACGATTATCAATTAACCCGTCGACAACTAGGTCCGGACCAGTATATCTGTCTTGTGAGGAGACGGTTGGTTCAATTAAGAGATGGACAAGCGATTAGGTACATTGAGGCGTACTTATGAGATTGTTGTTTCGGTTCGATGGTTTGGTAATGACACATTTGTAATGAACCCTAATGATTTTGGGGCAAAAGAGCTGTTGTACAGCTCCAACTCTCAAGCAGCGTTCTAAATTTTCTTTGGCACCGTCGTAGACGGTGCTATTTTTTTATGCAAAAGTAACTCGACTTATGGTGGCTGAAGGTATATCCGTTCTATGTATCTTACAGTTAAAAGTGCATAAAGAAGGACAATAAACTAAGCTGTCTTTTGTCCTAAACTTTTACGGTTGATCTCATTACGATTTTCTAAATAAATAAGGCTGCTTATTATAAGGCAAGCACCAAAGACTAACAACCATATTGCAGAGTGTCCTAGAGCTGGAATTAATCGACCACTTAGTAATACACCAAAAGATTTCATGGCTGCATTTAACATTTGAGACAGTGCATTAACTCTGCCTCTGTAGTTAACAGGTGTGTGGTCAGCAACGTATGATTTGATGTTAATAAACATTAGAATCTCACCTATCGTCCAAACACTTGTCGCCAAAACATATAAGGGGTAACCCGTTACAAGTCCATATAAACCAAAACCCACTGCGTATAATAGCCCTGCAATCGTAACATTTATAGCCGTAGGATTCGACTTCGTTTTGTATGTAACAAATGAAGTACATAGTATAACGGTAATAGCATTGATGCTGAATAACATACCTAAGAGTGCAGACCCGTTCTCACCAAACTCGTGAGAGAAGAGTAGAGGCAAGGCGAATTTTGTCTGAATATAGATCATAGAGAAACAGGAGGTAAGGAGAAGAAACCGCATTAACGTTTTTCGCGTTTTAAACAAGCTTATAATGCTGCCTTCTTTTGCCATAGCTTCATTTACAGAAGTTGAACCGTCATCCAGTATCTCTTGTGAAGCTTTAATAAGTGTGAGTACAAGTAAAACAGCAATAAGTGATGTAACTACATCGACTAAGAAAAAAAGTTTCAAATTAACTTTAAACAGTATACCTGCCAGTGCTGGACCAACAGCAACCCCAATGTTAATACCAAGATACATTAATGACAGTCCAAGTTTTCTTTTTTCCTTTGGCATGAGGTCAATCACTAAAGCATCAAGTGCGGGACGGACAGCGCCATTAAAAAATGTTGAGACAATCAGTAATATGATAATTATGTAGTGATTGTTTAGAAAAGCACAGGGAAGTAAGGTTAATCCTGCAATAGTTTGTGTTATTAGGTAGGTAATGCGTCTGCCAAAATGATCTGCCATTTTTCCACCTAAGTATGCACCAGGCATTCTAGAAAGAAGGGCTAGTGTCACGATAAGACTGGTTGTAGCTGCATCCATACTTAATTTTTGTGTTAAATAAAGAGCAAGCAGTGGACTAACAAAATCTCCAAATCGATTTATAACATTGGCAGTGAACAGTACATATATTTCTCTTGGTAATCCTTTGTATTCTGAAAACATTGAGTTCATTTATATACCCCCTTAAATATTATTTTGTTGAATGTAGGTTGATTGTAACAAAGGATTACTTAGTTGTATAATGAATAAATACGATTTGAAATATCGAACTAACCGATATATAGTGTTCTTTTAACGTTCAAGATTTGGGAGGGTATATGAATACCGATAATTACAAAACATTTGTGATGTTAGCTAAAACACTAAGTTTTTCTAAGTCAGCAGAACAGTTAAATGTTGTTCAATCAACTGTGTCCTCAAGAATAAATGAACTTGAAAAGTATTTAGATCAGGTCTTGTTTAAACGAACAAAAAGGTCAGTAGAATTGACACATGCGGGAAAAATATTCTTACCCCATGCTGAAAAATTACTTCGCCATGAGCAGTTAGGACTGGAAAAACTAAAAACCATGCATGTCTATGAGGATAAATTGAAAATATGTATTATAGGTAGTTTGTACCGTGAGAAGTTGTCAGAAATAATAAATGATTACTATCAATTAAATCCTGAGTTTGAGCTGGATATTGAATTTCGAATAACAGAGTTACAACTGGACATGTTACATGAAAATGAAATAGATATAGGTTTCATAAATCGTAAAACCTCGTCGCGTAAAATTGAAGTTAGACCATTCATGGATTACAATGTCATATTAGTAGCTCCAATAGATTACCCAATTGCAGACGAAATATCAGCCGATGATTTGAGGCATATTGACTTTGCACTTTCGAGTAGTAACTCATATCTTCAGGAGTGGTATATGGAAATCATGCCAGATAACTTCCGTCCTAGGTTAAGAATTAATAGTACAGTTCAAATGGTTGAGTATGTAAAAAAGGGATATGGTTGTGCATTTCTGCAAGATTTTTTAGTTAAAAAAGAGATCGAACAGGGTCTGATGAAACCTGTTAAAGTCAGAGACATTAAACCCCTTAAAATGACAAGTTATATTGCTATTAACAAGTCACGTCGAAGTGCAGAGGCGGTTAAGCGATTTTTAGACCTTATTGAATCTACAACTTAAATGAATAAAATTCGAAAGTATTTGGTTATAAAGTATCCAAATAAACATATAAATATAATAGTGAATATAAGGACAGCACTGTTTACAGAAGTGGAGTGAACATATGAAAGCATATATTGGACTAGACATAGGTGGTACGAAAATACTGGGTTCTTTGTACAATGAAAGTGGAGAGTCAATTAAAAGAGTTAAGAAAAAAACCAAAGCAGACCAAGGTTTAGAAACCGTAATCAGCCAAATAAGTAAAGTAATTGACGGTCTGATGGAAAATAAGGAAATTGAACTTTTAGGAATAGGAGCAGGTTCTCCTGGTCTAGTAAAAGATGAAGGCATTGTAACCTTCTCACCGAATATTCCTTTTAGAGATTTTAACTTAAAGGCATTGATAGAAGACAAATATCATGTTCCATTTGTCCTTGGCAACGATGTAAATGTTGCAATGTATGGTGAGTGGAAAGCAGCCGACATGAAAAATGCAAAAAATGTGCTGGGTCTTTTTGTGGGCACAGGGGTAGGTGGAGCAATTATAATTGATGGAAAACTTTACGTTGGACGTGGTGGCGCAGCTGAGTTTGGACACATGGTTGTAAGTCCTGAAGGGGCTTATTGTGGATGTGGTTCCCAGGGGTGCCTTGAAGCCTATGCTTCTAAGTCTGGAATACAGAATGCTATTCATGGACAATTGCGTAAAGGTCGCGCATCCGTCTTAGAAGAATATATGAAGACGGATGGTTCCGTCATAAAAAGCTCCAGCCTGAAAAAAGCCTTTGATGTGAATGACACCCTAGCTAGGGAAGTTATTGAGAGAGCAATATACTATCTTGGTCTAGCAACGGGCACATTGATTAATCAATTCCATCCAGATTTAATAATAATGGGGGGTGGCATAATGGAGTCCTTAGGCGAAGATATGTTAGCAGGGATAGTTGCCGAAGCAGAAAGACATGCCATGCCAGGTATCATGGAGGGGGTAGCTTTTGAGTTGTCTCATTTAAGTGACGATGCTGGTATTTATGGTGCTTTTGAACTGATTAAAGATCATCTTCAAAGTAAATAAAGGATTTACCATAAGATTAACCTATAAACAATTTATTACATTGAATACAATCGATTCTCTCGGGTAAATACCCAATGAAGGAGGGGCTGTTTGTGGTTAAAAATGTAATGTTTTGGGCTAATGTTTCATCTTATATTGATAGATTAGTAAGCGGGGAATATGAACTTGAACGCGCACTGCACGCCGCTGCGCTGAAGTATCACTTAAACGAGAGTGAGATTTTAGAACACTGTCAAATTGATCAAACAAAAATGCATAACAAAATATAAAAAGTTGAGCTAAATAAGCTCAACTTTTCTATTGTAACAAGTACAACCTAGTATTTGCAATGCACACACCTAAATGTCCTGGTTTTTAAATGAAACTGGGCAGGTGCTTCAGAAAACAACTACACAGTCTATTCAAATTCACTATGGATAGGTGACTCGTCTTCTTGCGCGTTTTTTATCTCCAGTAAATCTCGTTTGGTTTTAGAATACTCGGTGGAAAACATCAGTAGAATTAGAACGGGTCCCACCATCATACCTAGAATAGATGCAATATACATAAAACGTATAGTCTCTTTTGGAAACATGAATTTATACATTTCAAGGCCGTAAAACTCACAAGCAAAGAAGGATACTACAATTAGAAATGTAAATAAAGCCAGTCGAATTCGTGAACGCATTTGGTCAAATTGAAAGAGCATAACAGCTACGATTAATAAAGCCAGATATAAGTAATGAAATCCCATTTCTTTTGGCATATAGAGGAACATTTGAGTTGTTACCGCGATATACGACGAGGTAAGGGAAACATACTTCGACAAGGTATAGTGTTTATAGTGAAAAGCTAAGCGCGCACAAATTAAACCGAGCCCACAAAAGAATTGTGTAATGGCAGCCCAAAAGGCACCATAATATATAAAAATGAGTGGAAATACCAAGCAATAAATTATACTCACATCTATATAGATTTTCAGCAAGAATAATGAACTGCCCACGGGCCTATCTGCTATGTTTTTATGTTCCATGTAGTCCCCTCTCTTAAAATTGATCCACTTAAATTTTATATCCATTTTCGTATAAAGGAAACACCTTAATTAAATAATTAACGATGTTTTTATAATGTTTTTCGCATTATTGTATACAATTATCCGTTGAAACATGTATTTTGATGTGTTATTATGAATTAAAATTCGGTTTAACAGATAGAAAAAAGGAGGCTATGATGATTCAGCTGGTTTCGGGTGGTGTTTATATAGAAGATGGGGTTAAGATTTTGGAGTCTGAAAAAACCTTAGCACCCATAGAGAAGGCAAAGAAAAATACCATAACATATAATATTTTGAGTGCCCACAATACACTTTCAGATGACAATAAACTTGCAATTAAGTTTGATGCCATGGCTTCACATGATATAACATACGTTGGAATCATCCAGACTGCCAAAGCTAGTGGTATGACAGAGTTTCCAATTCCTTATGTTCTAACCAATTGCCACAACAGCCTCTGTGCAGTGGGTGGAACTATAAATGAAGATGACCATATATTTGGACTGAGTGCAGCAAAGAAATACGGAGGCATTTATGTGCCGGCTCATCATGCTGTAATTCACCAGTACATGAGAGAAGAGATGGCGGTCTGTGGAAACATGATTTTAGGATCTGACTCACATACCAGATATGGCGCACTTGGGACCATGGCAATTGGTGAAGGGGGTCCTGAGTTAGTTAAACAACTTATGAAACGTACTTATGACATAAAGTATCCAGAAGTTGTTGCTGTGTATCTTGACGGAAAAACACACCCAGGAGTTGGCCCTCAAGATGTGGCTTTAAGCATTATTGGAGCTGTGTTTAAAGATGGTTTTGTAAAAAACAAAGTCCTAGAATTTGTTGGGCCGGGCATAGAAGCGCTGTCTATGGATTATAGAAATGGCATTGATGTTATGACAACTGAGACAACATGCCTAAGTTCAATTTGGTGTACGGACAAGACCACACAAGACTTTTACACTAAAGTAGGTAGACCCCAGTCATTTAAAGAACTGAAACCATCTGGCCTAGCATATTATGACGGCATGATTAAGGTGGATCTAAGTTCAATCGAACCTATGATTGCCCTACCGTTCCACCCAAGCAATGTTTATACAATTGCAGAAGTAAAGGAAAATGCAGCAGAAATATTTGCTGAGATCGATAAAAAGTTTGAAGAAGATAATCCTCATTTAAAGTTTGGTCTGGGGCTATCTAAAAAAGTAACTCCAAGAGGGGTTCAAGTTGACCAGGGAATCATTGCCGGCTGTGCTGGTGGAACCTATGAAAACATTGCTAAGGCATCTGAAATTTTAGTGAGTGGACAAGGCAATCAAGGTTTCTTTAACACTAGTGTTTATCCGGCAAGTGAACCGGTACACTATGAGCTCATAAAAAATGGTTCAGCCAATAAACTCATTGAAGCTGGAATTACAATGAAAACAGCCTTTTGTGGCCCGTGTTTTGGTGCTGGAGATGTCCCAAGTCATCAAGCATTTAGTATTAGGCACACCACGAGAAACTTCCCCAATAGAGAAGGTTCTAAACCGTCGGATGGTCAAATAGCGTCTGTTGCCCTCATGGATGCACTTTCCATAGCAGCAACAGCTGTTAAGGGTGGCATACTGACATCTGCAACAGAGATCGAAGTTGATTCAAGCCCAGTTGAGTATGACTTTAAACCAAGTATCAATAAAAACAAGGTTTATAATGGATTCGGAAATCCACAAGCAGAAGTTGACTTGATATATGGGCCTAACATAACTGACTGGCCTGAAATAACACCTTTAACAGATAATATAGTACTAAAAATGGTGGCTGTAATTCATGATGATGTTACAACCACAGATGAACTTATACCGTCAGGCGATACGTCGTCTTACCGCTCAAACCCACTAAAATTGGCTGAGTTCACCCTATCAAGAAAAGAACCTGAATATGTTAACAGGGCAAAAGCGGTACAAAGACTGGAGTACGAAAGACGTACACTGGTGACGGGTTCAGCAACAGAAATGTCTGAAGGTCTGACAAGTGTTATTAAAGATGTGTTTGACATCAGTGAAGTTACTGACCAGGAATCAATATTAAACAATATGAGTATTGGTAGTGTTATTTATGCAAATAAACCTGGAGATGGTTCAGCTAGAGAACAGGCAGCATCTTGCCAACGTGTTTTAGGTGGCCTTGGTAACATAGCAAAGGAGTACGCAACAAAACGTTATAGAAGTAATGTTATTAACTGGGGGATGTTGCCTTTTACTACAGATACAAACGACTTTGAAACAGGTGATCTGGTGTTAATTAAAGGTGTACGTGCTGCGGTTCAAAATGGAGAAACTGAGTTGACGGGTGTGGTCTATAGAGACGGCAAAACTTCTGAGGTTACTCTAAAACTAGAGAACTTGTCTGACAACGAACGTCAAATTATATTAGAAGGTTGTTTAATGAATTATTATGCAAGTGAGTCGTAGAAAAAAATGAAGATTAATGAAAAGTGTAATCCAGAATAAGGGATTACACTTTTTTTTATGGGTGGATAATGGTAGATTAAAAGAAAGGCAATTGACAGCATGTTAAGACCATGGAGGTTTTCAATGTACGGAATTGTATTGCAGGGTGGCGGAACCAAAGGCAGTTACCATATCGGAGTTTGGAAAGCACTCAGAGAATTAGGTATTGAGATTGGTGCTGTTACTGGAACATCTATTGGAGCATTAAACGGAGCATTTATTGCTCAAAACCGGTTTGATCAAGCCTTAGAGGTTTGGGAAAATATAAAAGTGAATGACGTGTTAGATGCTGACCAAGAAGTTTATAAAGACTTCATGACTTTAGATATAAATTTAGATAAGGCAGACCAATATTTTGCATATTTTAGACGTGTTGTTCAAGATAAAGGTCTTGATATAGCACCACTTAGAAAATTAATTGAAACTCATTTAGATGAGACAGTTTTACGGGCAAGTGACATAGACTTTGGTTTAGTAACAGTGTCTTTAACTGATATGAAACCCCTTGAACTTTTTGTTGAAGATATTCCAAAAGGCAAACTTACGGACTACCTGCTGGCGTCCTCTTTTTTACCTGGTTTTAAAGCCCAAGAGCTAGATGGCAAAAGATTTCTGGATGGAGGCATGTATGACAACCTGCCCATCAACTTAATCGCTCAAAAAGGATACAAAGATATTATTGCTGTTGAAATGGATTCAATGGGCCTTAAACAGAAGGTAAGAGCTGAAGACTTAAACATTACAAGAATATCCCCTTCGGGTGATGTAGGGATGATGTTGCAGTTTGATCCAGAGCTGGCTAAAAGAAATATTCAAATGGGTTATTTAGACACCATGAAAACATTTGGAAAATATGAAGGAATGAACTATTTCTTTGAAACGTTGCCGGATGAAGATGTATTCTTAAATAGTATATTAGAAATAAAAGATGACGATATAATTGAAATGGCTAAGGACCTTGGAATATATGAAGGGAATCCAAAAAGGATATTGTTTGAGAAATTAGTACCTGAAATGGCAGATATCTTTAACTTGGATTTAAAAGATGGTTATAGGGAAATTTTCATTACAATGATCGAGTATTTGGGTCAGGAACTCGGTATTGAGCGACTAAAAGTTTATGACTTTAGAGCGTTTGAAGAGTTGGTTTTTGAGAAGGTCATAGAAAGATCATCTAAGTTTTCTATTTACAAAGAATTACCTACTTTCTTAAAGAAGTCATCTATTGTGAAGTTCACATTAAAAGAAGAAATAGTGGTCCATTGGGCTCAAATATTAACAGATTCATATATGGATTTTAAGGCTGTACAGAATTAGAAAATAATAACATATTAAAGTTAGACATAGCGGAAATGAGGATATAAAGCGCATTTGAGTCGAAAATGCGCTTTATATCCTCTATTGTTTTTTTAAGGACATTAACAAAAGTTTTTTAGTTTGTTAAGAAATAGTTTAATTATTGTCCAAACTTTATTCACAATTTAATCGTACCATAAGATAGTAAAACGAAAATAGAATTTGTTTTATATAGATGATGTGTTAAAGGGAGGTCACTAAAAGTGAAAAAGCAGAGATCAGTCAAGACGTTGATTATCGGGGTCGTAATCTTAGCTCTTGTCTCAAGTGTAGGATTTACAACAGTAAGAAATCTGATGATCGTTCAAGAAAAACTTGAATCACAAATGCAAGAGTATGGAAAAGTTATTGTTACACAAGTCATTAATAATCTTGAAAATTCTTACGAAAGTGAAGAAATGCTTGAGCAACAAATGAAAGGCCAAATTATGGTTGCCATTGATTCACTAAGATTTATTGATGTATCCATGTTTATGGGAGAGGGTCCTGCTGATGGTGCCAATGGGTCAGGCGAGCAGCAAAATCAACCACCAAATGATGATGAACGTTCACTTGATATTTTTACAATTTTATCAACATCAGGTGATGTGCTTTACTCATCTGTTCCTGAGATTGTAGGAACAAAAATGGAATCTAACAGTGAAATTATGACTTTTATAAAATCATCTGACGAGTATATGGTCGGTGATATTACAAAAAGCTCAGTAGATGGAAAGTACTACAAATATGGAGCTCTTAGAAAAGGTGACTTAATTGTACAAGTTGGGATCAATGCGGATGCATTTGTTGCTCATTCAGAACACACAAGCATGGATGCGATTTTAAATGAAGTCATTAAGAGTGAAGATGTTTACTTTGCAAAATTTGCAATGGCAGATGGTACAGTAATTGCAAACACAGATAATGAAGGTGTTGGTCAAAAATCAAAAAATGAACTGATACTTGAGGCTTTGTCTCAAAAAGAAGTTTTTGGTTTTGATTTAGACAATGCGCATGGACCAACGTTTGAAGTGGTAGAGCCAGTTGTGACACGTGATGGCGACTTTGTCGGTGTTGCAAGTGTGGGTTTATCACTTGAAAAGAATGCGGCAGCAATTGCTGAAATTACTAAGAGTACACTTATTGAGGTTGTTCTTCTTGGTCTATTTATTTCTGCACTCCTATTCTATATTATAAGAAAGTTGCTTTCTCCACTACAAAGTGCTGAAATTGCTTTAAATAAAATGAGTGATGGTGATTTTACGGATGAAATTCCTGAAAAACACCTGAATCGAAATGATGAGTTCGGTAATATGATGCAGTCTCTTAAAGCGATGCAAAGTAATATGAGAGACCTAATTGAAAACGTAAAACGAAGTGGTGACACCATGTTAGAGTCATCCAATATGTTGTCAGAATCCACTCATGAAGCTTCAGAAGCGGGTTCAAGTATTGCAGGTGCAACAGATCAAATCGCTATGATGGCATCAGAGCAAGCAGACACAATTACTATGCTTGTTTCAGGTGCACATGACCTTGGAGACGAAATCCAAGAGGCGAATGCCTTAGTATCAAATGCATTTGAACTTGCTCAAATGACAAATAACTTAAGTGTTGAAGGTCAAAGTATCATGAAAGAACTCATGAAACATAACGAAGAGAATAATTCAAAATCTGAACAGGTTACAAGTGTTATTGAACAAGTACAAAATTATGTAACTGAGGCAGAAACGATAATCGAAATAATAAATAAAATTGCAAACCAGACGAATCTACTTGCACTGAATGCATCAATAGAAGCAGCAAGAGCAGGAGAGTCGGGACGAGGTTTTGCAGTTGTAGCAGATGAAATTAGAGTCCTTTCAGATGAAACAGCTAAAGCAACAAATGATATAGAAGATATCATTAAAAACATCCAGCAACATACTGGACAAGCTGTTGAAACAATTGGTGAGATGGACACCATAGTTAAAGGTCAGAACGATTCCATCGAAAGTACAAGCAATATATTCGGTTCAACATCTGAATCTATTGCCCAACTTGGTGATAGACTTAGTGATGTACAAGTGAGAACAGAACAGCTTGAAGATGGAAAAAATAAAATTGTAAGTGCGATGGATTCAATTTCTGCGACAATCCAAGAAACATCTGCTAGTACAGAAGAAGTTTCGGCTTCTATGGAAGAACAAATGGCAGTTATTGAAGAGGTAGATGCTCATGCAGTAAGCGCTAGGGAACTATCTGAATCATTAAATGAATCTCTTAAGAAGTTTAAGATATAAGACAAGTAGAAATCATGTACCTAATATAAAACAAACAAGCGAAAAGATAGGGATGTTGCAAAATACATCCCTACTTTTATGTAAAAAACAAGGATTCTTCCGTGTGAACACGCAAATCCTTGTTTTTTATAAAGTAGGTCTTATACAACTCAACCCAAAACTACACAAAAAATCTTACAGGCGGGTTCATTTGAACCCGCCTGATTTGTTGTATGAATCCATTTGGAATTACCTAATATCATTTTCTACGCTGCACTTTTACTGGGTATAGGCATTGGTGCCTTTGGATTCTTTTCTTTTGATTTATGATACTGAACAATACCACCACAAATAAGTAGTGTTAAGATCTCCGCTCCTGGCATGGTTGCCCATACACCAGAGAGGCCAAATAGATTTGGTAAGGTAAATAAACCAACTACAATGAATATCAAACTTCTAAAAATGGCTATTGTAACGGACTCTACTGGTCTATCGATTGCCGTATAATACCCAGACATGATGATGTTGATGCCAGCCGGAACATAAATTAAAGCTGCAAAAGTACTAGCTGTGAGTGTTAAATCCAAAAGATCCAATCTATTGCCAATAAACAGTTTCGTGATGGGTTCTGCCGCTGTGAGCAAGGCTATGGAAGCAAGAATCCCAACCCCACTTGCAACAACAAGAGCTAACTTAAGAGTGTCCTTGTATCTTTGTGTATTTTTCGCACCGTAGTTGAAACTAACAATAGGTTGCATACCAGCAGCCAAACCAAAGTGGATCATAAACACAATCTGAGAAATGTATCCAATAATTGAGTATGCTGAGACCGCCATGTTTCCTTTTATGCTCATGAGTATTAGGTTAAATAAATAAGTTGAAATGCCTAATGCAATACCTGTAGCAAACTCAGAAGAACCATTAAATAGTATAGGTCTGAGCACCTTCATGGAAATAGGGGCATTTTTCAGTTTAAGAATAAAACCAGGCTTTAGGTAATATCTTAGTAAAACCAACATGGAAATCAACTGAGATATCCCAGTTGCTATTGCAGCACCGTTAACACCCATATTTAATTTCATGATGAGCAACCAGTCTAGTCCAACATTTAAGAGTGCACCGAAGCTAAGTACCACCATTGATTTCATAGGTTGTCCGACTACACGCATACCGGTTTCAAGTAACATTGTTAACATAAAAAATGGCATTGAAATGGATAAAATACGGATATAACCAGAAACCATGGTGTGGGTCTGTACGTCTGCACCAGCTACTGTGGCAATCCTCTCAGCACCCAGAACTCCAATAATCGTAAAAGCGACTGAAACTAAAAGGAGAGTCTTTAAAACCATACTAAAGGTTGTGCTTGCTTTATCAGTGTCCGATTCTCCAAGTGCAATGGCAGTGTAAGTGCTCCCACCTATAACAAGCATAAATGCCAGAGCTGATCCCACCTGTAAAACCGGCATAGATAAATTAACAGCTGCAAGACCCAGTGGGCCTGTGCCCTGTCCAACAAACATACCGTCAATCATAACGTAGATGGACTGGAGCAACATACCTATAACCGCTGGTGCTGCTGATTTAAGTAACAAATTGTGGATGGGTTCTTTGCCCATTTGTAATTCTTTCATAAAAACCTCATTTCTTGCAAAGTGTGAAGGCCTGTGTTAGGACTCCACTGTCAGTCACTATCAGTTGTAAAACCGCCTAATGATGCCCTAGATGCTGACTGTTATCAAAAAAAGAATAAACCTTGGAATAGTTCCAAGGTCAAGGGACTTCATAAAAAGTTCATTTATTGTTCTTTTAAATCAATGTATAAGTCTGTGGTTAGATAAATTTTTCCACCGGACCGCCAACCAAATGCATCTAGTGAATAGACGTTTCCTTGAGGGGTTAGGTTTAGTTTTTCAAGTTCTTCTAAAGCTTTTGTATAACATGAATCAAACTTTGATTCATCATCGTGAAATCTACAAACAAGAGCCCTTGAGGGTTCAAGCACATGCTCTTTTTTTACAGCAATGGGTTCATACGAGCCAAAAGTAAATTGACTTACATCATCGAAATTGTCAGGTGATTTTAAGACAGAGATATCTGACCGAATAAAAAACTTCATATCTCTAAACCAGTTCTTTTTCAAATGTCCAGTTGCTTGCCTAAAGTCTTTGAAACTGGGTTCGTTTTTTATATTAAAGAATGAACCCACGTAATGGATTTGTGGTCGTTTTCCTAGGTACCATGTGTTTAGCAAGTCATCCTTTGGGTTGACCAGGTCCATATAGGTTTGGGTTTGAGACAACATATTCTGTAGCGTTTCTATTTGAGACCTAAGTGCATCTGCCTGAGATTGAAGGCGGGACTGTATACTTATTGAATCATCTGGATTTAACATCTCCCCAATATCATGTAGGGACATATCAAGGGCACGCATATTTAATATAAATTCAAGGTCAAATACCTGATCAATGGAGTAATAGCGGTATCCATTGTCTTTGATAACTTGTGGGGTGAGTAGTCCAAGCTTGTCATAATGACGAATTATATCTGTTGATATGCCAAAATGCTCAGCTAAATCTCCTATTTTAAACAATTTCTTAGACATAAAAGCTCCTATCTATGGCATAATAAACTCAAATTGGTTTGAATCTATCTACCATTATAATATGAATCGGATTATTAGGTGAGCCTTATGGAAAAGAAGTTAATAGAATTTTTACATAAAGATAAAATTAGAAATGCATATGTATTAAAAGGGTTAGAGAAGAGTGTGAAAAACTTTGAATACAAAGTGACATATACACCTTCTATTAGTTATGCTGCCATTTGGCATGAAGATCAAATGGTGACTTTATTTGGTGAACGTAAGTGGTGTCAAGAGACCTTTGAAAGATATTATGGCCAATATGACTACTATGACATGGAAGAAAACTTACTTTGTGAGCTCATTGAGAATGCACCTGAGTCTGTGCGAAAAGAGTATGAGTTTGAGACCCACTATTTAATGCAACTCTATCCAACAGAAGAGTCACCCGACTTTGGTGATGTAAACTCACAAACACACAAGGACAACAAAACAATACGTAAAGCCAAGACGGTTAAAAACACCACAAGGTATCAATACCTAGAACGAGACGGACGTATAATCGGTTCGGTTTTAGTTGAAGAGATATCACCTGGACTATTTCTCATATCTGAAGTGCTAGTAAAGAAGCAGTTTAGAAAAAAAGGAATGGCGTATGCATTTGTTAAGAGATTACTTAACAACATATTTAAAGATTGCAAGGGTGGAGACTGTATATTTATGTTGTATGTAGACAAAGAAAATACACCTGCCGTTAAGCTCTATAGTAAACTGAATTTTGAAGTGGTTGGAGAGTATCACAATCTTATACTAATGGATATAAATGAATATTGAAATACAACTATATTATGATATTATAATATAGTGAACCTATAGTATAAGAACTGAAGTAGAGGTGAAAAAATGGCACAACCGATTAAACTGTATACTGTAACCGGATTTTTAGGTGCAGGCAAAACGAGCTTTTTAAAGAATGTTCTTGAAAGAACAGGAGATACAAAAGTTGGTGTAATCCAGAATGAGTTTGGGAAAATTGGTATTGATGGTGACATCATCCGTAAAGATGGAATGGAAATGATCGAAATTAATAGAGGATCAATATTCTGTTCTTGTTTACAACTATCATTCATCGAAGCCTTAAAGGAAATGTCAGATAAAGATGTTGAGTACCTATTTGTTGAAGGATCAGGACTCGCTGACCCATCAAATATGAATGAAATTTTAGATGCCCTACATTCAATAAAACCAGATGCAATGGACTACCGTGGTGCAATTTGCGTAGTAGACGGCGCCCATTTTTTAGAGCAGCTTGAGGAAATTGAGACGGTTGAGAAGCAGGTTAGACATGCTCAACTGGCAATAATCAATAAAACTGACCTAATTGACGAAACTTCTAAAGAAAAAATCCATGTGGTTTTAAAAGATCTTAAAAAAGACATCGTCATTGAAGAAGCACAATTTGGTGATTTTGACTGGGATTTCATGAAAGAAGACTTACTATCTATGAGTCCAATTCATTTCGATGAGTCATACAACATCAAAGAGAATAAACCTAAAACACTAAATCTTACAACAGATGAAAGTGTGAAAAAAGAAGACCTACAGCAGTTTTTAGATGTAATAGGTAAAGACTGTTATAGAGTGAAGGGATTCTTAAAGTTAGACGATGGATGGAACCAAGTTGATCTTGTAGGCCGTCGTGTTGATTTTAAGAAAATCGATCCAAGAGAAGAAACGTCTAGAGTGGTGTTCATTTCTAAAATCGGTCCTCAAATCATTAAACCAATATTTGCAGCATGGGAAGAACATGTTGGAAGTAAAATGAAACTGAGATAAATTTACTAAAAATAAATTCGAATGACCTCTAAGTATATGGGTATCTTATCCATATGCTCAGAGGTTTTTTTGTACAAGTACAACTTAGTATATGCTGTGACAACCAGTAATATGCTTTGGTTATGCCGTGAATGGAGGAGAAGTCTTATGAAATATGTTTGTGAACTAGAGCAAATACCAACAATGCATGTAGCTTGTATTCGTACACGTTGTGCATCAAGTGAAATTCCAAAAGTACTTGGTGAGGGATACGGTAAAATTGTCATGTATCTACAGTCTATTGGAATGCATCCAACAGGGATGCCATACACTGCTTATTTTAATATGGATATGAACAATCTTGATATAGAGTTGGGTATTCCAGTTGAAAAAGCTTTTGAAGGAAGTGAAGATGTAAAGTCAGGGGAAATTGTAGCAGGATCTTATGCTGTAACCGTTTATACTGGGCCTTATGGTGAACTCGAGCCTGCATATAAAGCACTGGGTGACTGGATGGGAGAACGTGGTCATGTTCCAGTTGGTGTTGCCTATGAAATTTACATGAATGACCCTGGTGAGACACCTCCAGAGGAATTAATGACTAAAATTATGTTCCCTCTAAAGTAAAAATTAAGTAAGATCACTCCTAATACATTTAGAGCCAGTCAACCATAATGACTGGCTTTTTTAATTGCGAAAGTAAATGTTTAGTAATGTTTACTTAGAAATCTGATATACTATATTCATAAAAAAATCTTAAATTAGAACTGAGCAAACGTAGATAAACATAGGGGTCACTTATGAAAATGAGAGATACATTTAATAACTTAAGCATTAAAAGCAAAATAACATACTTGTATTTACCACTTACCATAATTCCAGTTATCGTTTTCGCATTGTTTTCTTACAATATGTACGAAAATACGATTATTAGAAGAAGTCTTGGTAGCATGGAAGACAACAATGTCCTAATTCAAAACCAGATTGAAGGTATTCTAGGGGATATGGAATCTTGTGCAACCCTCCTTACAATCAGTATTAATAACCTGTATAGGAATGATGCTCTAAGTGCTAAACCTGTGGTTGACGTATTGTTTGACAATTCTATTTCTAATGAACTTGCATACTCTCGCTTAATTTTCAAAGACTTAGACGCGATTGTCTATGTGAATAAAGATTTAAAAATTTACCATACCGATGAACGGCTTAAAGATAATTATTTTCTGATGCCTGATTCAGACTTATTAAGTGCTGTGGAGGCATCAACAGGGAATAATATATGGTTTGATGTCAAAAGGCGTGGATTCATTACGCGCAGTTCTGACCAAGCCGTAGTGACACTTGGAAAAAAAATATGGAATATAGACACGGGGGAAACTTTAGGTTATCTATTTATAAATGTGGATCAAACGACTTTTTCAAAGCTCTTTGATGTTCAACATACTGAGTATTATCTGGTTAATGACCAAGGGGAAATTGTTTCATCTTCAAACCCAGGTTTAGTACTGACTAAACTTGAAAGTGAACGGTTACATGGATTTGTAAGGTCAGGTCACTCTGCATCGGTCCACGAACACAACAATTCAAAACGTATGGTGTCTAAAATCGAAATACTCCCTATGAACTGGACATTGCTTGGAGAAGCCGATTTAGACGACTATACTCAAGACTTGTCCAATATACTACTCTTAATCGGAATTATTCTGGCTACACTTTTAGTACTTGAAGTAAGCATGTCACTGGTATTAAACAACCTAATTACAGCTCCCATCCACAAGTTGAGGTTAGGCGTTGAAAAAGTGTCACAAGGCGACTTTGATGTGCGTTTTAAAATGAAAACTAAAGACGAAATTGGTGTTTTTGCAGAGAGTTTTAACTATATGTCCGTGCGGATAAAAGAACTGCTTAAACAAGTTGAACTTGAAGAAGAAAAAAAGAGGGAGTATGAGTTGGCCCTTATTCAGCAACAGATAAAACCTCATTTTCTTTATAATACCTTGGACATTATTCTTAAACTGTCCCAAATGGGTCAAAATAAAAAAGCTCAAAAGGCAACCAGACGTTTAGCCGATTATTATAAAAACTCCCTGTCTGGAGGCGATGACATAATTAATATAGAAAAAGAACTAAAAATTACACGTGATTATTTAGAGCTCCAAAAAATAAGGTATTCAGATTTGTTTTCTTATGAAATTCAAGTTGACGATGCCCTATTAGACTTAGAAATTCCTAAACTAACCCTTCAGCCTTTGGTTGAAAATGCGATTTATCATGGTCTTAAATATAAAGAGACCTTTGGACGTATAACTATTTTAGGCAAAGTAGAAGAGACGTGTATTGTGCTGTCTGTAATTGATGATGGCGTGGGAATAAAACCAGACCAATTGAAGAAAATGACGGATAAACGTCCAGGGCATTTTGGTTTATATAATGTGAACCATAGGCTCAAACTCTTTAGCTCAAACACTTGTTGTTTGAAATATGTTAGTGAGTTGGGAACCTATACAAAAGCCAGTGTGGTTTACCAGAAAGAGGGGGTGCAGACGTGTTAAGAATTATGATTGTAGATGACATGCCTATATTCAGGGAGTTTTTAAGATCAGCAATTGATTGGAAGGCTTATGGTTTTGAAGTGTGTTGTGAAGCAAAAAACGGAAAAGAAGCACTCGCACTCGCAGCTGAGTTTGACCCTGATATTGTTTTGTCGGATATCACCATGCCTTATATGGATGGACTGGAACTTGCAGAAGCCTTGAGTCAATATCATCCAGACACCGCAGTTGTTTTAATTACAGGAAACAGTGAGTTTGAGTATGCACGTAAAGCCGTAAAACTAGGTGTGGCGGATTATATTGTTAAACCCTTTGAAAAAGAGGAACTTATAATAACCCTCTTGGGGTTACAAGATAACATAAATAGAGCCATGGAGGAGCAAGAAGAAAGAGAAAAACTTCTGAATAACCAGAAAGAAGATGCCTTTAGACAGCTCATATACAATCAAAACCTAAATGAACAAGAAATAATGACCTTAAAAACACATGGGTTAGATACAAATAGTTTAAACGGATTCTACATTAGTGCATTTGAGTTAGACGGTGACTTAACCCACCCAAGTGCCCTTGAAACCATTATGAACTGGAAGAGCCATTTGGTTCATATTATTAAATCTACAATTGAAATAGAAGGACAGGTTCATGTTTTCACAGACTATGAACACCGTGTTGTAGCTTTGCTTTGCCTAGATGGATTAGATCCTGAAGAAGTAGATTTTGATGAGTTTAATGACATGATTGAACGTATGAAAGACCGCATTGGATATGACATTTCCATAGGTGTAGGAACATTCAAAAAGTCTGCTTTTAAAATTAGACAAGCTTACATTGAAGCGATTAATGCACTTAATTACAGGCATGAGGTAGGAAAAAATAAAGTCATACACTATAAGAAAACATCAAATGAGTCCAAGTCGTTTGGCTTTTATTCAGCTGAAATAAATGAAAAACTACTAGATTACCTAAGTCAGGGAAGCAAAGACCGCACAAGAGAAACCCTAGAGGATGTTTTTAGGGAAGCGGATAATAAAGCCTATTCACAAATGTATAGGTACATGGTAAATATGGGACTTCTCAGCCTTTTAATGTCCTATATTGTGAAAGCGGGTAAAAGTATAAGCGATATCTTTCCAGATGGATTTAATCCGGACCAGGCAATTAGCGTTGAACTGACGAGTCATGAACAAAAAGAGTTTGTAATTCAGGCCTATACAAGAGTCATGGCATACATTGAAACCCATAAAGTTTCAAGAGCTTCCCAGGTTGCATTAAAGGCTAAGACCTATATTGAAGCCCGGTACAACAATGCTGACTTTTCAATTACAGACCTGTCTAAAGCCCTGCTTGTTAATCAAACCTATTTAAGGAAAATGTTCAAATCGGAAATGGGTATGACTGTTTCTGACTACCTAACAAAAGTGAGAATGGATGCGTCAAAAAGGCTTATAGAAAATGCAGACTATAAACTTTCTTTTGTTGCTGAAGAAGTTGGATACAGTGATTCAGGATATTTTAGCAAGTGTTTTAAAAAGTATTATGGTATATCCCCAAGTCAATATAGGGAATATTCGAAAGGGTAATACATGATCATTTTTGAATAGTACAAAACCTTTTTGAATATTACATTCAGTTAATGTTTAGTAAAACATATACTGTGTGTAAAGGAAAACGTTATTACTGCAGATTCCACTCTGCACCTATTTGAACAGGGGGAGAATTATAATGAAAAAAGGACTTTCATTGCTTCTAGTTCTTGTGATGGTTATGGGTATGTTGGCTGGTTGTAGTCAGCCTGCACCAGAAACATCAGCTCCAGCTGAATCAGCTGAGACAAGTACAGAAGCACCTAAAGAAGAAAACGTGACACTAAGAATTTATGCACAGTACTCAGATGACGATACTAAAGTACCATACGACTATGCTGTTGCTGAACTTGCAAAAGCGTATCCTAACGTAACACTGGAACTGGATATCCAAGCGCAGGATGATGGTCAGAAACTACAAACCTATGCTGCGACAGGTAACTTACCAGATATTTTCCAAGTAGGTCTATCACAAATCGAGACTTTTAAAGAGTCGGGTAATATCCTTGTTCTTGACGATTATGCTAAAAGCACAGGGTACTTAGACAAATCTCAACCAAGTGCATCAAATATTATTTATAACGAAGATGGCCACATTTATGCATTCCCTTATGCAGGTAATGAACTTGTGGTTTGGTACTACAACAAAGCAATTTTTGCAGAACATGGTGTAGAAGTTCCTGAAACGTATGAAGAACTTCTAGCTGCTATTGAAGTGTTTAATGCAAATGATGTAATTCCAATGTCTATTTTCGCAAAGGAAAAGTGGATTACCACTGCACTTTACGACGTATTCGCTACACGTTTTGATCCAGCAGGTATTACAAAGTTAGATTCAGGTAAAGGTAAAGCTTCTGAAGATGCTTATGTAAAAGCTGCTGAAACGATTCAAGAGCTTGTTGAAGCAGGTATGTTCCCAGAAGGTGCAACAAACCTAAACTATGACCAGGCTGCATCACTATTCTATGAAGGAAAAGCAGCAATGTTCCTAAATGGACAATGGGAAGTTGAAGGTTCTACTGAAAAGTTAGGCGACAATGCCGACTGGATGTGGTACCCAGTTATGAAGGGATACGAAGGCAACAAGACAGCAATGAGTGGCGGTGGTGCACCGGGTGGTTACGCAGTGAGCCCACACTCTGAGCATAAAGAGCTTGCGGCAGAAGTTGCAGCCTTTATTTCTGAAAAATACTGTGAAGCAAAGTACATGAAGCGTTCAAACCCAATTCTTGCACTTAAAGTGGACGAAAGTATTCAACCAGAAAAACCATTCCCTCCAATGATGGAAAAACTGGCTAATGAAATTCCAAACATGACTTCAACGACTAAGTTTGCATGGGGGCTGACGAATCCTCAATTTAAGGTTGCTATTGAAGACCAGTCACAGTTCCTTATGACACCAGATTACACTCCATCTGAGTTTGTTGAAGAACTAGATAAAACGATTGAACGTATGAATAAATAATGACCCAAATTACGATTTTCAAAACGTAAGACAATTTGGATCACACAAAGTTGAAGCAACCTACATGGGTTGCTTCAACTCTGTAAATGATAAAGAAAGGATAAACTACAGTGAAGAAGTTTTTCGGTAATAAATGGGCAATTGCAATATTTACACTGCCAGCGCTTTTACTCTTTACAGTGCTTGTATTTTATCCAATCGTACAAGTTTTTCATAAAAGCTTTTTCGATTGGAACGGACTGTCATCTGGGACATTCATTGGACTAGAGAATTACATTAGGCTGTTTGATGACAAGGTGTTCTGGATTTCTAACAAAAATGGATTCATTTTTGCGGCTGTTATTACAGTTTTCCAAATGACCATGGCTACGGTGTTAGCACTTGCAGTATCTAATACCAAAATGAAGGGTAGAAATTTCTTCCGTGTAGTTTATTTTATTCCTGTCGTTTTGTCCGTTACTGTAGTGTGCCAACTATGGCTATCTATTTATAATGCAGACACAGGTCTACTTAACAAGTTTTTTGAACTAATAGGTTCTGACTTCTCACAAAACTGGCTGACCGATAGGGACAAAGCAATTTATGCTATTGCATTCGTTAATGCTTGGCAATGGATGGGATACCAATTTGCTCTAATACTAGCAGGTGTTAAATCAATACCTACATCTTACTATGAAGCAGCGAAGATTGATGGTGCTACAGCGGTTCAAGCCCACCAAAAAGTAACCATTCCCTTGTTAGCAGAAACGTATAAGTTTTGCTTAGTTATTTCAATTACAGGTGGTATTAAAGCGTTTACGGAGATGTTCATCATGACTGGTGGTGGACCGGGCAACTCCACTTATACGCTGACATACATGATGTACTCCGCTGCATTTAGAGGTGGAGAGTTTGGGTACGGTTTGACTGCAGCCGCAGTGCTAGTGCTTGAGTGTCTAATGGCAATTATCGTCGTAAATAGACTGATCAAGACGGAAAACGCAGCTGAGGAGGCTTAAATGGCGACGTTAGTGAATAAAGTAAAAACAAGAAAAAGATTTTCTCTTTCCGATAATTTATTTCAACTGTTCCTTTGGGGATATGCTTTTATCTCTTTATATCCGTTGATTTGGATGCTGTTCTATTCCTTTAAAAACAACGATGAGATTTTCGTAAGTAATCCCTTTGGATTCCCCACAGTTTTGAGGGTTGAGAATTATATTAAAGCTTGGTCACAATACAATGTACCACAGTATTTCTTAAATTCTCTAATCGTCGCTGTTGCAACCGTAATTATAACCATTGTTGCGGCTCTTATGTTTGCATATGCCACGAGTCGAATGCGGTGGAAGGGGAAAGCATTTGCTAGAACCTATGTGGCTTTAGGGATGTTTATACCTGTACAAGCGGTCCTTATACCTGTAGCACGTGTTGTACAAGACCTGGGGCTAATGGGAACACACTGGGCACTTATATTACCTTATGCGGCCTTTAATCTGGCCTTTTCATCAATGGTCTTTTATGGTTTCTTTTTAGGAATCCCAGTTGAAATGGAAGAAGCAGCGTGTATAGATGGAGCAAATATATTCCAAACCTTTTTCCAGATCATCGTTCCGACAGTGAAACCAGCAATTGCTACCCTAATCATTTTCACATTCCTTAATTCTTGGAATGAGTTTATACTCGCCAATGTACTGGTTATAGACCAGAAACTCAAGACTTTGCCTCTTGGCATACTATTCTTCCAAGGCCAGTTCACAACGGACTGGGGTGCTATGGGGGCAACCATGGTTATTGCGAGTTTACCAACCATCTTAGTTTATATCTTATTTAGTAATCAGGTTGAAAAAGCTATGACCTTAGGTGGAGCTGTAAAGGGCTAACGTTTTAGAGTATATAATCCAACATATAAAGGGCTGTGCATTCAATTATGAATGCACAGCCCTTTTTGACTGTTGAATATCATTAAAATTATTCAATAACAATGTCAAGATTCTTAAGAGTTGCAAGTGCATTTACTACAGCAAAGATAAGCGCAGCCGCTAAGTTTGATGTGGTGCTGTCTTGGTCAAACCGAGGAGACACTTCTGCAATATCAAAACTTATAGATTTACCACTTAAGATAATACTTTTTATTATTTTTAAGACTTGCTCTGGATGTAGTCCCACTGCTTGAGCAGCACTGACTCCAGGTGCAAATGCAGCTGAAAAAACATCAGCACAAATTGTTGTGTAGATGGTGTCGTGTTTTTTAATAAAGCGGTCAACTCTTTCTAGTATTGGCCATATATCTTGATCTACCATGTCTTTAGCCAAAATGTATTGAACCCCTAAGTCATTAGCGGTTTTGAAAAGGGCTAAAGTGTTGCTGCGCTTTTGAATACCAAGGCACATATAACCATAATGTAGGGATTCAGCGTCACATAAGTCAGCGATTTGTCTGAACATGGTTCCTGAACTGCCTCCATTAGGATAAGGTCTAAGATCAAAATGAGCATCAAAATTAATGATCCCAAGCTTCTGTGATGGATGTGTGTCTTTAAGATGGCTATGTAGACCACAGTAGTGACCAAAAGCAATTTCGTGACCGCCACCTAAAACAATTGGGAATAGGTTAAGCTCAAGTATTTTCTGTACGAGCTCACTCAAAAGTGCTTGGCCTTGTTCTAAGCTAATGTCATGGCAGTATATATTACCTGCATCATAAAGTTTGAGTTCATTACTAAATTGACAAGGAAGATTAGAAAGCTCTTTTCTAATGCTTCGTGGTCCTTTAGCAGCGCCTGCGCGTCCTTTGTTTCGTGTAACTCCGTCATCACAACAAAAGCCGATAAAACAAACTCCTAGCTGTCCATCAAAGGGGGGTGTTGTTTCATCGTTTAGGTTAATGGGTTTAATCCATTGATGCCATCTGTATGCATCAAAGTCTTCATGACTATCTATTCGACCCTGCCACACGTTTGTGTCAATTGGGTGGTAATGTGTATTCATTTGA
>Ga0209379_10000499_pt1 | contig 32514 bp, 30 predicted proteins | sample tdDd001_FD_187124 | JGI IMG/M metagenome (GOLD analysis project Ga0209379, IMG submission 187124) | Marine sediment microbial communities from the Atlantic coast under amendment with organic carbon and nitrate - tdDd00.1 (SPAdes)... | ecosystem: Environmental > Aquatic > Marine > Coastal >... | reverse complement strand
GGATGATATCTTGAAGGCGCTAAACGCGTAATCGTAGCTAAAGCGGGGATAGAGAGGCCTGATACTGTCAGGCTTCATGACTTTTCTATTTACAGTAAATTTATTGATAAAATTATACTTAAAAAGAGAGTTCATCCATTGCAATTTAGTCATAGGAAGAGCAGTATTTAACTTTTATTATTCGTCTGATAATTCAACTAAATGCAGAGTCTAAAAAACAATAAAAGAGTTTACTTTGCCATCGCGCTTTACATTATTTGGGTCATTGTTTTTGCAACTACCAATTATTACCAAGAGAAGAGACAACTTTATTCTGCTTTGGATCAGCAGTTGGAAAGTGCTGCGCGTACTATTCCGTTATTACTACCAAACAGGTTTCATAGTAAAGCTGTGAAAAAAAATACTTTGTCAGAGCAAGAGAACCTAGAAATCTCCTCAACGTTGTCGAAGTATACGTATAACAGTGCAATTGCTTATATTTATACATTAATATTGCGAGATGGAAAAATCTTATTCACTTCGACTAGTGCATCTAAACAAGAATTAGATAACAAGAGAAACTTAACTTCTTTTTTAGAAAATTATGATGATGTTGATCAGAGTGTCTACCAAGTTTTTAGTGATGGCGAAACTAGATATCTTGAATATACTGACAAGTGGGGAGGTTTTCGTAGTATTCTTATTCCTCTTTATGCTGAAGACGGATCACTTTATGTTGCAGGTGCAGATCTTTCAATAAACCACCTTGAGGATCTTCTAAGAGAAAATCTTTTTTTAACGATTTTCATTTCTGTAATGTTTTTATTGTTGGTTTATCCTATGTTTCTTGTGCTTACTCTAGAATCTCGCCGTCTAGCGAAAACTTTGGAAAAGAGGATAGAGCAACGGACATCGGAGCTGACTCAAAGCGAAGCTAAACTTAAGTCAATTCTTGAGCATTCCCCTGTTGGCATTTTTCATTATGACGCTCGTGGTGAGTTAATAAAAATCAACAAAAGATTTGAGGGGATTATAGGGGCAAAGAGGGACGATTTGGTTGGTTTTAATATGCTTACAAACCTTAAAGAGCCTGAAATCCTCAAAGCCGTACAACAATCTTTAGCTGGTGAATTTAGTTCTTTTGACGGCGCCTATACATCAGTTACCGGCAATCGATTTATGTATCTTCACGCAGATTTTGTTCCGTTGTACTCTAGTGGTGGCGAGATAGAAGGTGGCGTTGGCGTTTATGATGATATTACAGAAAAACAGCAGAGTACAGATAAGCTTAAAAAGCTATCAATGGTAGTTGAGTATAGCCCTAGTGGGATTATCATTACGGGTATTGATGGTGTTATTGAATATGTAAACCCTAAGTTTAGTCAAATGTTCGGGTATTCATCTGATGAGGTCATAGGTAATAAAACTAATATTTTACGATCCGGAGAAACCGATGATGTAGTCATTGAAAGTTTATGGGATACGATTTTATCTGGTCATGAATGGCGAGGTGAACTGTATAACCGAAAAAAGAATGGCGAATTATTTTGGTCTCGAGTTAATATTGTATCTATAACAAATGATAATGGTGTGATCTCTCATTTTATTTGCAGCCAAGAAGATATTACTGAAGTGAAGCTTGCATCACAACAAATATCATATCAGGCTACTCATGATATGCTTACAGGTTTAATTAACCGACCTGAATTCGAATCTAACCTCAGCCAGTTAGTCGAAGATGCACAGAAAAATAGTGCAGTACATGCTTTATGTTTTTTAGACCTCGATCAGTTTAAAATTATTAATGATACTTGTGGCCATGTCGCTGGTGATGAGTTATTACGTCAATTAAGTTTATTGTTGCAAAAAAACATACGGTCACAAGATGTTTTAGCAAGAATCGGTGGAGATGAGTTTGCTCTTTTAATGAAGCACTGTAGCCTCGAACAAGCAGAAAAAATGGCCAGTACCATCTTGAAACTAATTGATAAATATCAGTTTGTATGGATGAAAAACACATTCAGTATCGGAGCCAGTATCGGGTTAACTCAAATTAGCAAAACCTCTGGAAATATCACAGAAGTATTAATCCATGCTGATTCAGCTTGTTATGCTGCTAAAGATTTAGGACGCAATAGAGTCCATATTTATCACTCTGATGATGCGTTACTTGCTAAACTAGAAGGTGAGTTTCGGTGGGTTAATGAAATAAAAGAAGCCTTAAACGAAAATCGCTTTGAGCTTTATGCTCAGCCCATAGTTTCACTATCAGATGTATCGCATAAACGTATTTATGAAATACTACTACGTTTACGAGATAAAAAAGGAAATATTATTCCTCCCGGTGTATTTTTCCCTGCTGCGGAGCGTTATAATTTATCGCAACCGATTGACCGCTGGGTCGTTGATCATACTTTTGCATGGTTGAAAAAGCACCGGTTGCAACTTGATGATTTAGATCACCTGGCGATTAATTTGTCAGGGGCATCTTTAGGTGACAATGACTTGCTACATCATATAATGCATCAGATTGAAAATAATCGCCTGCCCCCTAACAAAATTAAATTTGAAATAACGGAAACTGCTGCCATCAGCAATCTGCATGATGCAAGTCTATTTATAAATACATTGCGAGAGTTTGGCTGTCAGTTTGCGTTGGATGATTTTGGCAGTGGTTTGTCATCGTTTGCATATCTCAAAAATTTAGCTGTTAGTACACTTAAAATAGATGGTCTTTTTGTTAAAGATATTTTGAATAACCGGATTGATGGTGCAATGGTTAAATCAATCAATGAAATTGGCCATGTTATGGGGATGAAAACTATCGCAGAGTTTGTTGAGAGTGATGCGATAAAAGAGCGCTTAACAAATATTGGGGTTGATTATGCTCAGGGATACGGCATTGGTAAGCCGGAGCCTATCGACAGTATTCTTGTTGAACTATCAATGCTTCAAGCCGAAGCGTGTGATGAAAATTAGTTTGATTATTGATATTGCAATGATAAGCATCTTGTTTAGCCTTGCGTAAGTTTATCTATCTTATAAACTGATTGAAATGTAATAACTTTTTCTTGTGTGGAAAATAATTTGACCTGCTTTATTACCTGAAGTTTGGACTCGCCATGCCGTTGTTGAGTAATACTTTTGAGTTGTGATGCCGCTTTATAGCGGCGGGTAGTTGTCTTTTTATCTTTTAGGTAATAGCTTAAAAATTGAAGCTGGATTGATAAGTCGTTAAAGTCACCAAGTTCATCTTGCAGTTGCTTCATACATTTAATTTGTTCTTTACTGCTTTGTGGCGGCAAGATTGGAGAAAAGTACTCCAATAGATATCGAAGCTTTTTGCAGCGGATCCGTAGCCGGTGAATGACATTGTCTGTACTTTGATTATCGAGTCGGTGGCAAAGCGTAAGTGTGCTTTGGAAATGTTGCTGGATAATCTCATAGCCAAATACCTTGCTGGCACTATGTCCTTCTTCAGTTTGGTTGGCTTCCATTTCTGCCAGCAATCCTTGAACTAACAGGCACTGTTGTTCATAGTTGTCTGTTTTCAGCCACTTCTTTGTGTCTTTATAGGCTTTTCTTCGTGCATCCTGCAATTCATCAATGAAGCAGGTAAGTCCCTGATGATGGGAATGTTCTAAACAAGAGAAGTAATCATCCATTTTATAGAGAAAAACATCGAGATCCCTGAGTCGATTGGTTTTTTGCATCATGGTTTTGAGCTCATTGTTGAGCATTGCTTTTTGCTGGGGGAAAAACAGACTTTTGAGAAGGCTAATCAGTGCCCGGCATCGACGTAGCGCTACTCTATACTGGTGAAGAAACTCGCTATTATCATCGCGGATAATGCCTCTTTCATGCCGCTTTGCATGTTGAAACTCAGCATTGAGAGTGTGGAAAGTTGGTAGAAAAATCTCAGCCGAGGCAGATAATACTATTTCAGGCTTTTTTCTCTTGGGTAGCTTTAGTTGGTCGCGCTTGTTTACATTCATCCCTTCACCTCTTTAAACAAGCTTAGTTGTTGCAAGAAAGGAATGGCGTAAAGCTTTTGAAATTGCTAGTCATGTTGCAAAGATAATAATCATGTAGTCAATGTGGTGAGTGATCTGCGTTAATAAAGTTACCTTCACATTCTTACTCATTTTTGTTGTCAATCTGAGTTTACGCCTGGTGTTTACATGTTCGTAACATAACTTTATTTGGAAATGTCTCATCATTTGGTAGAAATGCTAATCCTATTAGTAAGCGCCGGATCGTCTGGAACACGGTTGCTGCTGACAGAAAGTGAGGATTATACGGATGGGCAAGAGTATTGATAATCCAATGGGTACGGACGGCTTTGAGTTTGTGGAATATACCGCGCCAACTCCTGAGGGTATCGAAAATTTGAAGAGACTGTTTCACCTGATGGGATTTGCAGAAGTCGCGAGACATAAGCATAAGTCGGTGTGGCTATACCGGCAGGGCGGTATTAACTTTATCGTCAATGGGGAGTCTCACTCTCAGGCCGCAGGATTTGCTGGCGAACATGGCGCCAGTGTCAATGCGATGGCATTTCGGGTTGCCGATTCCAGCCAGGCACTTGCTTATGCGGTCGAGAAAGGGGCAACGGCATGTGCGCCTCAGGCCGGTCCAATGGAGCTGAATATCCCTGCTCTTTACGGTATTGGTGAGTCTTTGATTTATCTGGTTGACCGTTATGGTGAGCACGATATTTATGAAATAGATTTCGATTATTATCCTGATTACAAAGAGCGGATGGTGGCGCTGGATGCCGGGCTGGAAGTTATCGATCACCTAACCCATAACGTTAAGCGCGGTAATATGGATTTATGGGCAAATTTTTACAAGAAAATTGCCAATTTCCGAGAAATACGCCATTTCGATATCAAAGGTAAAGTGACCGGCCTACTTTCGCGGGCAATGACTGCCCCGTGTGGGAAAATTCGTATACCAATCAATGAGTCCAGAGATGACAAGTCCCAGATTGCAGAATATCTGGATCAGTACAACGGAGAAGGCATCCAGCATATTGCCCTGAGTACAGAAAATATCTTGGCGACAGTACAAAAGCTAAAAGATGGCGGGCTGGGGTTCATGGACACGCCAGATACCTATTATGAAGGTATTAATAAGCGGGTACCGGGACATCATGAAGATATTGGTAAATTGAATGAATTGAAGATCCTGATCGACGGTGACGAGAGCGGTATCTTACTGCAAATCTTTACCGATACCGTTATTGGGCCGGTCTTTTTTGAAATAATTCAACGTAAAGGGAATCAAGGCTTTGGTGAAGGTAATTTCCAGGCGTTATTTGAGTCTATAGAGCTAGATCAAATCCGCCGTGGGGTATTGGATATCGAAGATAAGTGATAGCGAAGCCATAATTGGTTAATGGGCATGAATTGGACAGGTGAGTATTTTCTGACTTGCCCAGTTCATTATCACCTTATTGGCAGTAGCCAAGCCGTGTGTTTGCTTTGGCAAGCAGTAGCTCATACAGATCATGTGCAGCAGGCCCTGTTTTAGCCCCCTTAGGTAAGGCTATATGCAGAGGTACGTGATAACGCTGCGCTCCTTCTACCGATAGCTGAACGATATCGTCGCAATTCATTTCATCCACCATATGTTCCGGTAGACGGCAAAAACCTAAGCCGTTAGCAACTGCGCGCCAAGCGTGGTCAAAGTTATCGACAGTGATGCGCTGTTGCGATTTTAGCCATCCCACATTTTGTTTATTTTGTGTCTGATGTGCACCAAGATCTCGAATAACAATTTGTGTCTCGGTTGTCATATCGCCTAGGCACAGATTGGACTTGAGGGCCAACGGATGGCTCTTGGCAACTACAGGCACCATAGTTACGACGCCAAAGGCGTCTGCTGGATGGTTAGTAACAGGCAGAGTAACGATTGCAACATCGGACTGTTCAGACAAGACAGCATCTGTTGTACTCGAGAGTGATGTTTCAACGACTTGTACCGAGGTGTTTTTATTCTCCGCCAAGAATGCAGCTAATGGTTCATATAGCCACTCGCGGCAGCATAAATGATCGATGGAGACGGTGATCTCAGACTCTATCCCCATTGATAACTGGGTACTGATAAGTTCAAGTTCACGAGCTTGTTCTAGCATTGAAGTAGCCCTGCGGAGCAAAGACTGACCATCGTCAGTAAGTACCGCTCTGCGGCCTTTAACATGTACTAATGATATTCCCAGTTGTTCTTCTAGTTTTTTTATTGCGTAGATCAACGTGGTATGGCTTTTGTTTAGCTGTGTTGCCGCGGCTTGAATACTCCCCGCGCGGTTGATTTCATGCAAGGTGAGCCATTGATCGAGCGTGGTTTTTAGTCTCATTGGTCGATTTTTCCCACATTAACTACAGGTATTTTGAACTTTAGTGTTCATTTTCTATTGAATATGATTATTGCACATACCGACGAGACTGGAGTAAATAATCATGAATAAGTTGCTACAAGTAGACTTTGATTTCCAAGGACCCTTTGGCGAAGAAATGTCCGCGTTATTAAAAGAGTTGGCCGAGTCCATCAATCAAGAGCCGGGGATGATCTGGAAAATTTGGACTGAGAACGCACAGACTCAACAAGGTGGGGGGATCTATTTGTTCGAAGACGAGCAAACAGCCTTGGCGTATCTAGATATGCATACTACTCGCTTGCAGAAAATGGGCATTACTGATGTTAGAGGCATCGTCTTTGATATTAATGAGTCTTTGTCTGTCATTAACAAAGGGCCAATAGGCAAATAACGTACTAGGTAATAAATATGAACAATAAAGCTTTTCTGTCGATGCATGCCGCAATCTATGGTGTTTTTGCACTAGCCCTATTTTTTGCACCTGCATTAATGTGGCCGATGTATGGTGTAGAAGTGAACGATCAATACGCTTACTTTTTGTCCCAACACAACAGTATTTTCCTGGGTGGGATAGCGGCAATCAGTTTTCTGTTTCGTGAAATTGAAGCAAGTGAGCTATCGCAAAAGCTATTTCTAGGGCTTATGGTGACCAATCTGCTTGGTTTGCTCATTACTTTGTATGCTTGTTTTACTGGTGTATTTGTTGGCTTTGGCTGGAGCGATCCTGCATTTTTTGCACTACTTTCAATCCTTAGTTTTGTTCAGTACAAGAAACAGGTGTTTAACTAGCACTTATAAAGTAAAAGCCTGCAGCATTAATGCTGCGGGCTTTTTGATTTTCGGGATAGTTGGTTAGCTCTGTGCTACACCATGCCACTGATAATGGTTATTGGGTTTTTTACTGACAATCCCCTCTTCGAGCAGTTGCTTGAAGATGTCATCAACTTCTTCGCTACTGATCTTGAGAAAGCGAGTGACAGCGCGCTTGGTGCAGTTGACCTGGTTACTGCTTAAGGCCTCAATCGCTTTTTCATAAGGATTTTTAGGCTCTTCGGGTTCAGTTTCCAGTATCTCTCTTTGCTCGACTTCACTACTTGTATCTAGTGTCTTGGTAAGCAGTTCGGGCTCTTTAGGCTCGGCGGTGTTAAACGCATCGATAGTGATCGGGTTGACTCGGCGGAACTGGTTTCTAAATCGGAGCTCTTCACCGATTAATCCGACAAAGAAAGCCGCGAAAAAATCCAATAATACGGAGAGGAAAACGACCAACCCCAACTGTGCGGTTTGTGTTTGCACATTGAGTGACTTAGCTAAGCTGTCGATTAGACCAAGCACTGAGCCTTGGTTAACCACCGGGAGGCTATCCCGCTCTGCGGCTAGCGTCTGCTGTTGCTGGCGAAGTTGGTTATTGGCTTTCTGGATCCTCGCAACCCCCGTGGCAATACGTTCCATCTGAATATATTTTTCAGCAGCAATATTATTGAGCTCGATTTGTTTCTCGATAGCATTAATTTGCATGTTGTAGGTGTTGATTTTGCTCTGCTGCACATTAACGTGGCTCTGTGCTTGGTTGGTTGCGCTGTTGATCCCGCCCACCGAGCCGCCAATAGATATAGCAGCAAGTACGGCATAGAAGGCAAAAGCCGAGAACGCGCCTGTGTAATTGCGACGGGCACGTCGTTCGCCGAATTCATACCAGGCAAAGAACTTCCCCAGTTCAAAAATAACCGCCAAGCCACCAAACAACAACTGCATCATTGGATCTTCGTCGATGGAGAGGAAGAGCAGTAGTGAGAAGATAATAGAAGCAAGAATGGATGCGCCGGTGAAACTGTATACCGTCCACATTGCGAAAGTCCCTTTAGGGAATCGTACCGGTAGATTGTCGTTATAAAGCATAAAAAACAGAGTCTGCATCTATGAGCGCAATTGCTCATATTTCGCCTGTCGATATAAAACCGTCAGGCAATAAAAAAAGGTGGGTAAGGATACATCAAAATAGCTCATGAGCCCTTATAAAATAAGGCTTCTGGCACTTTTGCGACGGAATTTTACACGGTGCTTTCATAACTGAAGAAAAGATCGCCAACAGTCGGGTGTGGTAAAGAAGTAGCGCGTCAATTTTGTGCTACTAAAGTGGTTTGTGCTGTTTCTTCTCTTGTTTGTTTTCCTGTTGCTATATTGTTAACTCAGGGTTAGATTAAAAGCTCTATGGCCGGATCGGCAACAATCCTATATAGCAAGGAGCATGTATGAAAGATCTACTGAAAGGATACCCTGTTATCACTGAAATTCCGGTGGCATGGGGAGAGATGGACGCGCTTAATCATGTGAATAATGTTGTTTACTTCCGCTATTTAGAAACAGCTCGAATTGAATACTTTCGAGAGATCGCTTTGATGGATGAGATACAAAATACAGGTATTGGTCCGGTTCTGGGTGAAACAAGTTGTCGCTATAAACTACCTGTGACTTACCCGGATACTCTTTACGTAGGTAGCCGAGTGTCTGAGCTCAAGGACGATCGTTTTACCATGGAGTATGAGATTGTCAGTAAAAAGCTCGGTGCTGTAACAAGCTCAGGAACAGCGAAGGTGGTGATGTTCAACTTTAAAACCAACAAAAAAGCCAATTTGTTGCCATCGCTTGTCGACGCAATTAAAGCGATTGAATCAGGCGTGTCTGCCGAGCAGGAAACGGTATAGTCATTTCCAAATATTAGCGGCAGCCAAACTGCCGCTTGGTGTTGTTTTGTTGCTAGAAAGTCCTTTCAATAAGCTACTTTCCCTTCTTTTTTTCCCTAACAGTTAGCGTGGCAGTTCAGTCGCGTTTTGCTTCGGTTCGCTCTCAGATTCTGCAATTTGTCGCATCGATAAACGCAGTTCATTCCTCGCGCTTACTATTGAGGCAAATATCAAGTCAATTGGAGAGGAATATGATTCAGATGATAGTGCGTGGTCTACGAGTGGTGCTGGTTAGTACCTTGCTATTGGTACCGGCTTTTGCACAGGCCAATGCGATCGAGGATATCATTGGCCTATACAACCAGGCAGCGGCAGGGGACGAGGCAAAAGTTGAAACGGTTTACCAGCAACTGGAGAACCTGATAGAGCTAGAAGGCCAAAAGCCGCTGACAATGGTTTACTTAGGCGGTACCGAAACGCTAAAAGGCCGCGATGCCTGGATGCCGTGGAATAAAATGAAATATGTAGAGCAAGGGCTTGCCAAAATTGATAAAGGCCTCGATCTGCTTAATGCCAATCCAGTCCCGTTCGAAGAGCAGCCGATTGTTTCGGGCATTCATGAATCTCACCTAACGCAGGCTATCTCTGCGTCAACATTTACCCTGCTACCTGACATGTTTAACTATTTTGAACGTGGCTACGATATCTACCTTTCATTGCTGGCGCAGCCGGAATTTACCAAGGAGCCTTTTGCGGCAACGGCTTGGGTGTATGCGCTTGCCATTCAGGCGGCTATTCGTGCGGAAGATTTATCACAGGCAAAAAGTTGGCTTGCGGTGATGGAGCGGCATGATGCCAATCACCCGCAAACGTTAAAAGCGATTGCATTGTTCAATAAAGGTTGAGGGGGAGACATGATTCAGTTTGCAGGGGTTCAGAAACGGTATGTGTTAGGTAATCAAGACGTTCGAGCTCTCAATGGCGTATCGGGTTCTATTGATACTGGTGAAATGGTGGCGCTATGCGGGCCGTCGGGTTCGGGGAAAAGTACTTTGCTTAATATTTTTGGCCTGCTGGACATGGACTACCAGGGCGAAGTGCTATTCGGTTCCAGTTCGTCAACATTGCAATCTGCACCCCAAGCACCGATGGAAGCGGCAAAGTTTCGTCGCAGTCAGCTGGGGTTTATTTTTCAACGGTTCAATCTTGTGCCTGTGATGACGGCATTAGAAAACGTGGCTTATCCATTGCACCTCAATGGTTTTTCCAAGCAAGAGCAGCAGCGAATGGCGCAGCAAATGCTGGAAAATGTCGGCCTCGGAGCTTGGCTTCATCATCGACCGGATCATTTATCAGGAGGCCAGCAGCAGCGTGTGGCCATTGCTCGTGCGCTGGTGCACCAGCCAAGTTTGGTTATTGCTGATGAGCCTACAGCGAGCCTGGATAGTCAGGCCGCGAATGCGGTGATTGAGATCATGAAAGAACTTGGTCATGAGATAGGAACAACGTTTATTGTCGCGACCCATGATCCCCGTACGGCTGAACGTTGTGACCGAAGAATAGAACTATTGGACGGACGCATCCAGCAGGAGGAGATATGATGGGTAAGCTAACAGTTACTAAGGTTGCTGAAAAAGTGATGCCTTACTATTTCAGGCTGGCGTGGCTGAATCTGAGACGAAACGGTCGGCGCAGTATGTTGTCGGTAATGATCATTGCGATTGCAGTCTTTGCCCTGACCTCAGCGGGTGGTTTTGGCTTGTATACCTACAAGTCACTTCAGGAAGCTACCGCACGTGATGTCGGGCACATTACCTTAAGTGTGCCGGATTACTTTGAGAAAGATGAGGAGATGCCGCTAAGCAATGGATTGAAAGATTCTCATATCGTGATCCGCAAGCTCATGAATAACGAAGCAGTACGCGCCGTTCAGCCCCGGGTATATTTTACGGGTTTAGTGTCCAACGGCAATAAGTCCGCCATTTTTACGGGAACAGGTGTCAACGATCGCGAGTTTAGCCTCAAAGGCCCGTTCCTGGATATGCGTGAAGGGAAAACGCTCTCGGATATTACGTCAAGTCGCTATAACCCGATAGAGCCCGAAGTGATGCTGGGTGTTGATTTGGCAAAGAATATGAATGTCGGGATAGGGGACTGGATAACACTGTTGGCTACAACCAGTGAAGGTGCGTTAAATGCGTATGACTTCAAGGTGCACGGCTTATATTCGACAGGTGTACCTGAGTTGGATAAACGTCAGCTTTATATCCATATTCAGTCAGCACAAGAGCTGCTGCTATCCGATAAAGTCAGTACCTTGTCAGTCTTTTTGAATGACACGGACCGGACCAAAGCGATGATGCCTGTGATTGACAGCCAGATCAATGAAATGACCTTGAACCAAGCAACTGAATTGACTCCGTGGCAGGATCGCGCGTTTTTCTACAATAATGTCAAAAACCTATATGACCTTATCTTCGGCATGATGGGTTTGGTTATGGGGTTGGTCGTGTTTGTTTCCCTGTTTAATACCATGACAATGTCGGTGACTGAGCGAACTCGTGAAATAGGTACCTTGTCTGCATTAGGGAGTTACCGGAACGAGATTGTCGGCGGCTTTTTACGTGAAGCTGGGTTGCTGGCAGTAATTGGTTCCATGACCGGTGCCCTGTTGAGTGCAGCATTGAGTCTTTTTTTGATGCTGGTCGAGGTCAATATGCCGCCACCTCCCGGTTATAGCGAAGGCTACCCGCTTCATATTTATTTTTCACTTGAACTGGTGCTATCTGCCACAGGCTGTGTACTTGTTATTTGCCTGTTTGCCGCTTACTTCTCAGCCCGGAAAGGGGTCAACAAGCCTATTACGGAGGCTTTGTCTTATGTGTAGTCGCCTTATCTCTAACTGCTTTATATTCAACAGAAAGCGAATTCAACAGCTCGTGTTTGGCATTTTGGCTAGTATCTTGGCCTGTAATGTTAACGCTCAGCCTGAAAAGACGGTAGAGGAAATCTTGCAGCGTGCTGATCAGTATCGGCTTGATAGCGATGCGGCTAAAGTAGTGTCTCAGGTGTTGCTGTATGAAAATGGTGAGCTGGAAAAAACTCGTCAATATACCGTTTATACCCGTCCTGAGCGTGAATCGCTGGTGGTCTCCAAGTCAAAAGTAGAAGCCGGACAGAAAATGTTGATGCTGGGTGATAACTACTGGCTATTGATGCCGAAAAGCCGTCGACCGATCCGGATCACACCAATGCAGAAATTGCTGGGTGAGGCATCGGTGGGCGATATTTCGACCTTGACCTGGAGTGAAGACTATCAGGGGCAATGGGTTCAGGCGGTAGAATTGAACTTGCCGGAGACCGAGAATGTACTGGTCAATCAGCTGGAGCTGACAGCCAAAACATCGGGTGCCAGTTATCAGCGTATTGAACTGTGGCTAGAAAAGGACAGTGACTTTCCTATCAAGGCACGTATGTACCTCCGTTCGGGTAAATTGGCAAAAGAAGCCTGGTTTACCAAAGGAGTGCGAGATGCCCGAACCAGTGTTATTGAAATGACATTACTTGACCGCATTCAGCCGAGTAAAAAAACGGTTATCAAGTATCAGGAGGTCTTACCAATAGAGCTGGATGCGAAGTACTATAACCCTGCCTATTTGTCTCGAAATAATGTGTCGGGGCTTTAGCATGCATCGAGCTATTTTTTCGTTGCCAGCTTCGTCGTTACTTCTGTTGCGTAGTTTGTTGTTAGTTAGCCTGTTAGTACCGAGGCTAGTACTTGCCAGCACACTGGAAACCAGTTGGGACTGGATGGTGAGTTTCGAACATCATGAATCAAGAAACAGCTTATATCTTCCCGAGGATCAGGATGAACAATGGCAATCGGTGAATGCATTGCTGGATGTCGAGCTACGCTACGGCCAGTGGCTCGGTGTTTTAGCACTCAAAGGCAACGATCTCTATTCTTCACAATCCGGTGTTGAGAGTGATAGCGAGGGGATCGTCAGGGAACTCTTTTGGCAGGGAACGACATCGTTGTCGGGGGCTGATTTCGATCTTACTCTTGGCAAGGCACGCGTTGACTGGGGCGTTGGGTATGGCTATCGACCGCTGGATATTATAAAACCGTATCGAAGAAATCCGGTAGGGATCCAGGTCGAGGAAGGTGCGGGGGTGGCTGCCGTTTCATATTTTGACGGTAACGGAGAGTGGACGTTAATTTATGCTGACTCTTCTTGGGCTTCACAATTAGGAAACGATCTGGATCAACAGAATGAACAGCAGGGAATAGGTATCAGGCGTTATGGGCTTGTGGGTAACAGTGAGTGGCAGGGGGTTGCTTACTATGATGATGTGAGACGCGGCTTGCTTGGCGGTAGTTGGGTAAGCGTACTTGATGACGCCTGGGAATTACATGCCTCAGCTGTGTATCAAAGCGAGTATTATAGCTATTCATTGCCTGAATCTTTGTTCGAGTCTGTTCGCTCTGAAAAAAAGAATCATGGGTTACAAACCTTGCTAGGCCTGACATGGACGAATGAAATTGGGCAGAGTGTGATACTGGAGTATTGGTATGACAGCCGCAGTTGGAACAACGGACAGTGGAAGCAAGCCTATCAGCAGGCAGAACAGATCAATGGCAATGGGATGCCTGTAGGGTTGAGGTATGCTTACGCTCAGCCTCTTCAGCATGTCAATCTGGTTAGCCATAACGTGATGCTTCACTGGACGCAGGATCCGATAGCGTGGCAGTACTGGAACTGGTCACAAAATGTATCTTGGTTGCAAGATTTTACACCAACGTTTGATGTGTTGTTTTCTCCAGAAGACAATGGCGTAATTGCTACCCAGTGGCTAAGGTATGCGGCAGTTGATACAGGGAGTATGCAATTTGATATCGAAATTGCGGCCCGGATCTTGACCGGAGACAAGCAATCTGTCTATCGAAATTTATCTGATAAGCGTATGATTTTACTAAATCTTAAAGGACGATTTTGATGAGTCACATTGAGTATAAAGGTAATGCTTTTCCTTGGATGAAATCGGTGGGTATCACCAGTGCGTTTTGTTTGGCTATTGCCGTTGTCACTTATATTGTGTGGCCGGATAATTTTTATGAAGACCTCGCAATCAGCTTTGGTTACGGAGCGAGTGCGATCGTTTCGGCTCGCTTAACTAGCTATTTTTTGCCCAACCTGAGTTTTCGGCAGGTGAACATCTTAACCGTATCATCTGCCATGGTGTTCGGAACGGCTAATGCTTTCTACTGGTTAAGAGGTCCTGATACGTTTCAGTCTTTTTCTGAAATGAAACCGGTAATTATGCTAGCGCTGGTCTTTACTCTTATCTGCTTTTATTACTTTTATTCGTATGAGCAAAGGCTGATTGCTCAGCAGGAGATGGAACAGGTACGAAGACAACAGTCTGAGCAGGAAAAAGCATTGGCATTAAGCCAGTTGCGACAACTGCAGAGTCAGATTGAGCCGCATTTCTTATTTAATACACTGGCCAACGCAATAGCCTTAATTGATCAAGATACAGCGAAAGCCAAACTAATGCTCGTGCGTTTGACCGACTTGCTTCATACCAATCTCCATAAGAACCGCGGGAGTGTCACCACGTTGGAAGAAGAGGTCAAATTAATTTCGGCTTACCTGGATATACAGCAGATTCGGTTGGGAGACCGGTTAAGTTATCAAGTCATCAGTAATGATGTGAGTATGTCGCTTCATATCCCCCCGTTTCTGCTTCAGCCATTGGTTGAGAATGCGGTCTATTACGGAATAGAGCCCAAAGGTGAGGGAGGGCACATCGAGCTGTGTATCGAAGAGAATGAATGTGATCTTTTGCTGCAGGTAAAAGACAATGGAAATGGCATACAGGCTGCAATGCTTTCGGGGGGGAACGGTTTAGGCCTGGAGAATATCCGTGCTCGGTTGGCTTCACTGTTTGACAACAAGGCCAGCCTGACGATAAAAGAGCCTGTGGAGGGCGGCGTGACAGCAACTATCCAATTACCGAAAGCACAGCTTAATACATTGTTAGTACAAGGAGAAAAGCATGGGTGAGTTCGCCAAGGCTGTGATTGCTGATGATGAGCCGATCCTGCGTCGTCATTTAAGCCGTGCATTGGCGGAAGTGTGGCCAGAGCTTGAAATAGCGGCCGCAGCTGGCAATGGAATTGAAGCACTCGAGGCCATTAACACCCACCAGCCAGATGTTGTTTTCCTTGATATCAGAATGCCTGAGTTAGATGGGATGGGGGTTGCGAAGGCGCTATCAAAGCTGGAAAAGACGCCGCACATAGTGTTTACCACAGCCTACCGTGAGTATGCTATCAATGCCTTCGAGCAGAATGCACTCGACTACCTGTTAAAGCCGCTTTCCGAGCAACGGTTGGAACAAGCATGCGACAAGGTAAAGTCCCGTCTGGCTGAAATATCAAACAGGAATGCGGTGCAGGGCCAGTATGATCCTGAACATCTTGGCAGTTTGATAGAGCAAATCAACCTGTTGTCACAGCCAAAACCTGTCGAGTACCTGAATTGGGTAAAGGCCAGCAAGGGAGATGATATCTATATTATTTCGGTAGCCGATATTTTGTACTTCAAAGCCGAAGACAAATATATCTCGGTATTCAAGAAAAGTGATGATGCGCCAAGTGGCACCGACGAATATATTATTCGAAGTGCGTTAAAAGGATTGATTCACCAACTTAACCCTGAACAGTTTTGGCAAATCCATCGCTCAACTATTGTGAATGTATCTACGATTGATAAAGTGCATAAAGACTTTACCGGCAGGCTATCAGTATTGATTGGAAAACATAAGCTGCCTGTCAGCCGCAGCGCGCAGGCCCTATTCAAGGGCGTATAAAGAAACCTATCTTTGGGCGAAGAAGGATCTTGCCATAGCGAATTAAGTAAAATCAGATGATTAACCTGATGAAGACAACGGTTCTTCCGTTTCTCGCTATACTTTGCATAGAACTAAGGGAGCGGGATATGTTTATAGCGATTCAACATGAAATCACTGATCCTGAGTTATTCTGGCAAAAAGCCAGCGGTGCATTAACCCACCCGCCTACGGGTATGCGGCTTCATTCGACGATGGTCAGCGAGCAGCTACACGTGTGTCAATGTATGTGGGAGGCTGAGTCGATTGATAGTGTTAGGGATTTTCTGGAGCCAGAATTGGCAAGCTCAAGTGTGAACACTTACTATCAGATCGACCCTGATAAAGCGATAGGGTAGTTTTCTGGAAGTGAGAGGCTTGATTGAATGTTATACCGTTTCAATTGGAACAATGGCGAGCATGAGCTCGCCATTATTACTCTCGCATCTACTAGTTTCTCGTTTCCGAGTTCCTAGAATTTACTTCCCCGCGATACTCAGCTTATTGAAGCGGATCTGAGGAGCAAAGAAATCGCGCTCGTAGTCGTGGTTCAGGGTGTTGCCGACCGCATCGATTTCTTTCAGAAGCTGATAGAAGTTTCCGGCTACGGTGATACCACGGACAGGCTGAATACGCTTGCCATCACGGCACAGGAAGCCGCTGGCACCAAACGAGAAGTCACCGCTGACTGCATCGGCACCTGAATGGACACCCTGTAAATTAACAAGCTCCAGATATTCACCTGCGGTGATTTCGGCATCAGAACTGGTGCCGGTCGCAATCACCGTATGGCGGGATGAAACGCCTAGCCCACCTTTTGCTGAGCGTGAGGCGTTGGCTGTATTGTCGATACCGAAGAAGCTTGCCGTGTGACTGTTGTGCAGCAGGCTCTGCAATTGGCCCTCACCGATCAAGATGGTATCTCGGGTTGCATAGCCTTCGCTGTCGAATGCTTTAATGGCCGAACCACCTTCTATGAACGCTACGTCAGATACGGTCAGTAGTGGACTGGCAACCTGATCGTGCAGCGCGTCACGCCATGGATTGATTCCTTTCATTGCCGATTGACCAGACAGGCACATACCGAATGCACCAAACAGGCTGCTCAGGCAGCTTAGATCAAAGATAACCGAGTAGCTACCGGTGGTAATCGGAGAGCCATCCAGAAGCGCTTTGGCAATATCGTAACCGTGGTTGATACAGTAGTTAGGATCGAGCTCATCGAAACGTCGACCGGATGACATTCCGCCGTGCATCGATTGCTTGTCGTCTTGCTCGTAAAGGGTATAGGCATAGCAATAAGTCGACCGCTCCTGATGCTGGCACAATGTTCCTTGGGTATTGGCAAGAATGACTTGGCTGTCGGATTCACCAAAACCATTGTAAGGCGCGGCCTTGGCATGAGGCTTGGCAACAACGCCGCTTTCCAGCGCCAGCGCCAGCTCAATTTTGTCATCGACGGTTGCATTATCCTGCTGGTAGATTTCTGCCACATCGGTTTTCAGCTGGCTGTTCATGCAGCTGATCGTTTGATGTTCGTCCTGTTTGGTGTACAGGGCGTTTTGCAGTGCCTGCTCAACCATAGTGTCAAGACTGGCTGGTTCTAGGGATTCCGAATAACAGGTTGCGATGTGCTGATCTTTAATGACACGAACGCCGATAACCTGTCCGGAGGTTACCTTGTACTCGTCAAGCTCTCCGGCATTGGCTTTCAATGAAAAGTTATTGCTGCAGTTGGCAATAACATCGGCATCGGCACCGGCAGCGTGAGCACGCTCCAGCACCTGATCAATTGCTTGTTGAAGTTTGTTTTGATCGGCCATTAGTTACCACCTCCCACGAGAATATTGTCGACTTTCAGTGCTGGTTGTCCAACCGTTGTCGGAACCGAACCGCTGACAGAACCGCACATACCGGCAGCCAATTCAAAGTCCTTGCCAACCATGCTGATTTCTTTCAGAACCTTTGGTCCGGTGCTGATCAGAGTGGCTGATTTTAGCGGCTTGGTGATTTGGCCATTTTCGATCAGGTAGGCTTCCTGCACGGCAAAGTTGAATTCACCCGTCCCCGGCTGTACGGAGCCGCCGCCCATTTTCTTGGCGAAGATACCGTGCTCGACACTGCCGATCATCTCATCTAGAGAGCTGTCACCGGGCTCGATAAAGGTATTGCGCATCCGTGATGTTGGTGCGTACTTGTAGGACTCTCGACGGCCGGAGCCAGTCGGTGCAAAGCCTGTTTTGAGCGAGCCCATATGATCAACCATAAAGCTTGTTAGCTTGCCGTCTTTGATAAGCTGAGTGCGCTGGGTTTCCATGCCCTCGTCATCAATATTGATAGAGCCCCATTCGTTGGTCATGGTGCCGTCATCAACGGCATTGACGACAGGATTGGCGATCATCTCGCCCATCTTGTCATGGAAGACCGAGGCTTTTTTGGCAACAGAAGTAGTTTCTAACAGGTGGCCACAGGCTTCGTGGAAAATCACGCCGCCAAAGCCATTGCCGATAATGACAGGCATTTCTCCTGATGGGCAGTTCTCTGCAAACAGCTTCACCATTGCCTGTTTGGCAACATGCTGTCCTAGCTCGCGGGCATCAAGACGTATATTGAATTCCCAGCCAGTCAGTGCTCCTGGTGCTTCAAAACCGGTAGACTGTTCGCTGCCGTTTTGGGCAATCGCTGTTGCCGCAACACGAGTATAGTGGCGGGTATCGCCGATATGCAGGCCGGTGGAGTTGAAAATTTCTACTTGCTGTTCACGTTGTAGGATACGACCGATGAACTGAGATATTTTCTCGTCTTCGCTGCGGGCCGCCTTATCGGTTTCTCGTAGAAATGCGATCTTGGCTTCAAGGTTGGCGCCTTGAGCCAGTGGTTGTTTGCATAGGTGCTTGCTGCTGTAGCGACTGAAGTTCAGGGCTGCCGCATTGGCAATCTGATCACGCTTGTCCTTGGCTGCCAGCAGGCCTGTGACACGCTTGAGTTCTTCTTCATCGGTACTATTGGTATAGCCGTACAGTACTTTATGGCCGAAGAACAAACGAATACCGATCCCGAAGTCGATACCTGAGTTTACTTTGTCAATGTCGCCGGAGGTAAGTTCAACAGAGCTGGACTGGTGATGCTCAACAAAGAGTTCAGCAAAATCAGCACCGAGGAATAGCGCATGATCAATGACTGCTTTTGCAGTAGCAGGGTTTAGCATAGTTGCTCCTTGCTTGTGATTAAGTCCATAGCCAAATAGGGACTCTCATACCAACCTATTATTCAGATTGGTAGTAATGGACAAATTAGAACTGTTCGACTGTCTCTTCAACTGCCTTCAATACTCATTATTAGCATGAAATTCAGAAGATTGAGTCGTTAAATTATGATTGAACTGAGGTTAACGAGCACAAAATCTGCTCTAGCTCATCCCAAGGCAGCGGCTCTTTATCGATAAACTCAATCCGCGATTCGAAGCCTTCCAGTGACAGCTCGTTGACAGAAACGACCTGGTTGACCACGTTGAAGGCATAGCAGCCACGCTCTGTATTCACAACGGCCTTGACGCGTTGGGCATTCACATTGGAAAGCAGGGTAAATAGTTTTGAAAAGTTGAAGATCTGATCTGCGGCAAAGAACCAGCCGCAACTTCGGTAACCCTGTCCGCTGTTTTCTCGGCGAGCAAAGATTTCTCCCGGTGCCAATTCAAATTCCTCGAGCGGAGCTGTTGCATCGTGACCGTGGTGGTGGTGACTATGTTCCGCTTGACGCTCAGTACGTTCGATAGCTAGCCAATCGAGATTAAGCTGTCCTTGCTCGACTTTGCCAATGGCCGCTTTTGCCGGTTCGAATTTGGCGGCAAATACATCAAAGGCGTCAAGGTCTTCGGCGGTACATTGGTCAACCTTATTGGCGACAACTACATCGGCCAGTGCCAGTTGATCCTGGAAATTTTGGTTATCGGTATATTGGGTATCGGAAAAATGACGAGGGTCGGCTACTGTGATAGTTGCCTTCAGGTCGATATAGCTACGATAGCTGTCTGATGTCAGCTTGGCTATGACCTCTTTCGGGTGACCAAGGCCGGTAGGTTCAAGCAGCAACCGGTCAGGTTTTTGTGCAAGCAATGCATTGATGCCAACGGACATCGGTAGGCCCGCTACACAGCACATGCAGCCCCCAGGGACTTCCTTCACGATAGCACCCTGCTGATCCAAAATTGCACCATCAACGCCGACATTGCCGAATTCGTTGATCAGAATCGCCCATTTTTCATTTTCCGGCTTGCGTGCCAGCAGGGAAAGAATGGAGGTCGTTTTTCCGGCCCCTAAAAAGCCGGTGATGATGTTGGTCGGAATGCGCTTCATGTGGGTAACAGTTCTCCTTGTAGCCTGATGAAGTCATCATATCATTCAATAAACCTGTCCGAGCCCGAACAGCCAACTTATTTTGTTACATCTTGTAGTTCCGGATGATTTTTATACTGTTCAAGTGCTTGCGGGTTTGCCAGAGCGCCGACATTCTTGACTGGCTGGTGATGGATGATGTTCCGGACGGCCAATTCAACCAATTTTCCCGACTTGGTACGGGGAATATCGGTAACTTCCAATATGACTGCTGGTACATGGCGAGGTGAGCAATGGTGCTTGATACGCTGGCAAATGGTGACCTTCAGCTCATCATCCAGTTCATATCCCTCGGTGAGCTGGACAAAGAGCACCACCCGGACATCATTACGCCAGTGTTGACCGATGACGACCGAGTCGACAATTTCGCTGAGGGGATTCACCTGGCGATAGATTTCGGCTGTGCCTATTCGGATGCCGCCCGGGTTGAGTACGGCATCGGAGCGGCCGTAAAATGTTATCCCACCAGTTTCGCTGAGCTCGACAAGGTCGCCATGGTGCCAGATATTGGGAAAGGTACTCCAATATGCATGGTGATAGCGGTTGCCGTCAGGGTCGTTCCAAAAGCCAACTGGCTGATTGGGGAAGCTATTGCAGCAAACCAGCTCGCCCTGCTGCTGAAACAGTGATCGGCCGTTATCATCGAACACCTGCACATCCATACCTAGTGCTCTTCCTTGGCATTCTCCCCGATAGACTGGGTTGAGAGGATTGCCGATGGCAAAACAACCGCAAATGTCTGTCCCGCCGGATATAGAAGCAAGCTGTAAATCGGGTTTTATTGCGCGATAGACATAGTCAAACTGTTCGGGAGCCAGCACCGAACCTGTAGAGCACAAGGTCTTGAGCGCCGATAAGTTATGGTGAGATGCCGGTTGATAACCTTGCTTTTCCAGTGCCTCCAGGTATTTCGCCGAAGTACCAAACAGATTGATTGATTCCAGCTCGGCCATATCCCAGAGTACATTGCCATCGGGAAAGAAGGGCGAGCCATCATAAATCACCAGACCGACCCCCGAGGCTAGGCCGCTGATCATCCAGTTCCACATCATCCAGCCACAGGTAGTGAAATAAAATAAACGCTCTCCCGGCTTGATATTACTGTGCAGTTGGTGCTCTTTCAGGTGGTTGAGCAAGGTTCCGCCAGTACTGTGGACGATGCATTTGGGTTGCCCCGTAGTGCCTGATGAATAGAGAATATAGAGCGGATGATTAAACGGAACCTGGGTGAAATAAAGAGGGCGGACAGGGTATCGCTCAAGAATATCAGGCCAATATGATGTCGTTAACTGCTGCTGGCTGAGCTGCTGGACAAAGTGATCATCTACGTTGCTTTCTGTATAGGGGATGATCAGTAACTGTTCAATACTGGGAAGGTGGGTCAGAATTTCATTGACTTTCCCGAGGCTGTGATGGGTTTTCCCATTGTAAAAGTAGCCGTCGGCGCAGATCAAAATCTTGGGTGCTGTTTGGCCAAATCGCTCGACGACACTATCAACGCCAAAATCTGGCGAGGTAGAGGTCCATATTGCACCCAGCGAAGTAGTAGCAAGCATCGCAACTATTGCCTGTGGGATATTGGGGATATAGGCGGCAACGACATCGCCTTGTTCTATCCCTTTATCAGCCAGAAAGGCGGCCATTTGAGAGGTTTGGCGGTATAGCTGTTGCCAGCTAAGGTGCTGGCGTCGCTCGAGATCCCCTTCGCAGTGGAAGATAATGGCATCGGCAGCCGCGTGGCGATCCCAGTTTTTAAGCAGGTTTTCGGCAAAGTTGAGCGTGGCGTGAGGAAACCATTGGGTTTCTTTGGCTGGATATTTGCTGTGTGGAGGACAAAAGGATACAGGTTTGCGTTTGTCTCCCTGAACATCGCAGAAATCCCATACCAGCTCCCAGAATTCTTCGCTGTGTTCGATGGTCCAGTGATGGAGCTGATTGTAATCATGAAACAGGGTGTTCTTCTTCTCACTGAGCTCGACCATGAATTGATACAGCTGGCTGTCATGAATACGCTCTTTTTCTGGCATCCACATCATTTGTGACTGAGGAACAGCACTTGCCTGAAAAGCCGGATCGTCACTGTTATCTGTCATCATCTCTTCCTTGTTAAGTCTGGGCGTCCGGGTGGGCACGAACAAAAGCCTCGAGGTGCAGGCAGTGCTGTTCTATGCGGAGCAGGGTTGGGTACGGACCGACATCGAAACCAAAACGGCGGGCGTTATAGATTTGCGGTAACAGGCAAATATCGGCCATTGTTGGTGTATCACCACAGCAAAAATGATGGGTATCGGAGCTCAATAGTGCTTCAAGCGTCTGAAATCCACGGCTTAGCCAATGGTGATACCAAATCATTTTTTCATTTTGGTTTACACCGAACTCACTGTGGAGGTAGTTCAGTACCCGTAGGTTGTTCAATGGGTGAATATCGCAGGCGATAGAAAGTGAGATCTCCCTGCACTTGGCTTTTTCCCAACGTGAACTTGGAAAAATAGAAGGTTCAGGATAACAATCTTCCAGATATTCCATGATGGCAATTGACTGTCCTAGCATGCCCCTGTCCGTATCCAAACCTGGAACCAGCGCACTGGGATTCAGCGTGGTGTAACTGGCACTGCATTGCTCATTATCCAGCAGTGAAACGGGGCATTGCTCGTAGTTTAGCCCTTTAAGGTTTAACGCAATGCGTACCCGGTATGAGGCGGAGGAGCGGTAATAGTCGTAGAGCTTCATGATTTCCCCATTCAGGTTGGTTTGTGGTGGTTTAGGTCTTCATCATGGTAGCGATGTTCATAACGTGCCACTTTTTGCTCTATTGCGCCGAATATGGATTGGCCGTTGTCGTCGAACATTTCAATTCTGACTGTGTCACCAAAGCGCATGAACGGAGTCTGGGCGACACCATTGTCAATGATTTCCAGCATCCGACGCTCAGCAAGGCAACATGAACCACTGGATTTGTCCTTGTTCGAGACTGTCCCTGAGCCAATAATTGCCCCGGCACTCAGTGGACGGCTTTTGGCAGCATGCTGCACCAGTTCGGCAAAGTTGAATGTCATGTCGGTGCCGGCATGAGGCTGACCAAACAAGGTGTTATTGTGATGAACTGTCAGGCGGTGGTGCACTTTGTAGTCATGCCAGCTTTTGCCTAGTTCATCGGGTGTTACTGCCACCGGAGAAAAAGCCGAAGTCGGCTTAGACTGGAAGAAACCAAAGCCCTTGGCCAGTTCCGCCGGGATCAGGTTGCGCAGCGAGATATCATTAACCAGCATCAGCAGCTTGATGTGACCATGTACCTCCTCGGTGCGGATACCCATATCGACGTCATTGGTGATAATGGCGATCTCGGCTTCGAAATCGATGCCCCAGTTCTCATCAGCCATTTCGATATCCTGGGTCGGGGCGAGAAAAGCATCGGACATCCCCTGGTAGATCAGCGGGTCGGTCCAGAAGCTCTCCGGCATGTCGGCACCGCGGGCTTTGCGCACTAGCTCGACATGATTGACATAGGCACTACCGTCGGCCCATTGGTACGCCCGGGGTAGGGGAGAAGAGCAGAGAGCTGGATTGAACGGGAAGACATCACGGGCAACACCGTCATTGAGGTTACGGTACAGGTGCTGTAGATCTCCTTCAACCTGATCCCAGTTGTCGAGAGCAAATTGTAGGGTAGGAGCAATGTCGTGTGCATGCACGGCTTGGGCTAAATTGCGAGAGACAACCACCAGTTGTCCGTCACGGCCATGATTTAAAGAAGCTAGTTTCACTCTCGACTCCTTATTTACAATGTAAATTTTTTCATCGAATTAATCGTAGCCATCATTACAGTGAACGGCCTACTTTCTACTTAACCATGAATAAACATAGTCTTTATTTTCAACACCTTCAGGTAAATCCGCCATTTCCAGCGGCCAGCGGGTATCGATCATTACCGCGACTTCATCTGTTTCTTTCTTTGGGTTTTCCATACTGCTGGCCAGTGCCTTGGGGTGCGGGCCATGCGAAAATCCGCATGGATGATGGGTGATCATGCCGGCTTCAATATTATCCCGACTGAAGAAGTTACCTCTGTGGTAGAACAGCACTTCGTCATAGTCATCGTTGTTGTGATAAAACGGCACTTTCAGGGCGTTGGGATCGCTTTCAATTGGCCGAGGCACGAACGTACAGATCACGAAACCATTTGCCACAAAGGTGGAATGTGCCGAAGGGGGGAGGTGGTAACGATGGCTCATTAATGGCCGGATATCACGCCAGTTAAGTTTGAAAACAGTCAGGTTTCCCTTCCAGCCCTGTGCATCCAGCGGATTGAACGGATAGGTTATGGTATTGAGCTGATTGCGGGCTTTGAGCCGTACCTGCCATTGTTGTTCTGCATTTTGCTGGGCTAAAAAAGCCTTATCAATTCGGGCATACTCCAATATGGCGGGATCATATATCGCATGCTGGCCAACCAAGCCGCGTTCTGCCATCTGGTAACCGCTGTTCGTTGCCTCTATTAGCAGCATGGAAACCGGCTCTTCAATGTCGATTCGCCAGCTTGTTGCACGAGGGATTACAATATAGTCACCGTCACGAAATGAGAGGTGGCCATAGTCACAGAATAGCTGACCACAGCCTTGATGAATGAACAGCACTTCATCACCGTCACCGTTGCGGACCAGATGATCCATACTCTGCTGGCTGTTCCACACTCGTATCTTCAGGTTGCTGTTGTGTAGCAGTAACGACGCATCCCAGGGAGTAACACCTTGTTGTTCTAGCTTGGTGGTATCTATAGCGCGGGGGCGAAGCGGGCCTTCCCATTGTGTCCATCCCGTTGGCGGGTTGGCATGATACATGTGGCTGGCCGGGCCAAAGAAACCTTCCTTGCCACATTCACGTTCAAATGTCCCTTCAGGTAAATCACAGTGAGCTTGACGGGAGGCCTTTCCTTCAATGATAGGAAACTGAAACCAGTGCCGCATTGCATTATCCTTAGGTTAATATTTGGTTAACTCAATATAATAACTCTGGCTGAGCTCGAACAAACAAGCAACTCTGTTTGGATTATTTTATTCGCTTCAGTGTGCGGATTGTTTTACATAACTATCTATTTAATAACGCTATATTTCTTATATATAAGAACGCTTCCAAGGACGGGGGCTGGACCGTGGCTTAAATTTCAATGTAAAATATTTGTTACACCGTTGCGTTTTTGTGTTTCCCCCGAGGTGGTTTCATAGTAGCCAGTTAAACACCTAACCTTAATGAAGATAGAGGGATTTCAGAATTGGATATGGGAGTCATTGAAGATTGCCAGGGTGAGGCGAACAGACAATAAGTGGGTTATTTTATGGGTGTTGCGAATAAATATGTATCAAAGAAGCCAGATAAAAACGGCTTTATTGACTGGAGTAAAGAAGAAGACCAAATTTGGCATGACTTGGTGATACGACAGCTCAATAGTATTGATGGTCGGGCCTGCGATGAATATATCGAAGGGTTGGATTTACTTAATTTGCCCCTGGATCGCGTGCCGCAGATCGAAGAAATTAATAGGGTACTGCGGGAAACAACGGGTTGGGAGTGTGTCGAAGTACCTGCATTGATCAACTTCGATCGCTTCTTTAGCCTGCTTTCCAACAAGCAGTTTCCTGTTGCTACCTTTTTACGATGCCGCGAAGAATTTGATTACTTGCAGGAACCCGATTTTTTTCATGAGATTTTTGGTCATTGCGCGATGCTAACCAATCCGGCTTTTGCAGAGTTCACCCATACTTACGGACGACTGGGGTATGAAGCCAGCAATGAAGATCGCGTGTATCTGGCCCGCTTGTATTGGTTTACGGTTGAGTTTGGCCTTTTACGGCGGGATAACCATTTGAGAATTTATGGGGGGGGGATTCTGTCATCGCCTGGTGAAACAGAGTATGCAGTCATCGGCGATAAACCCATTTATCGTCCGTTTGAACCGGTAGATATAATGCGCACGCCTTACCGCATCGATATTATGCAGCCAATATATTTTGTGCTAGATAATATTGACCAGCTTTACGAACTGGCTCAGAAAGACATCATGAGTATGGTGCTAGAGGCCAAATCATTGGGCTTGCATGAGCCTATGTTTCCACCAAAGAATAAGGAGATTGTGGGAGACTATGTCTGAATTATATCAATTGAAGTGTGAAGCTTGCCAGCCCGGTGCGCCAATGGTTACGGAACGTGAAATGATTGAGCTGTCCCAGAATATCCCCGGATGGGATGTATTTGACAGGGAGGGAATAAAGCAGCTTGAACGTGCCTATAAATTTAAGAACTTTAAGCATGCATGGGCATTTGCTGACAAAGTGGCAGAGCTTGCCGAAGAAGAATTCCACCACCCGGCAATTACCTTGGAGTGGGGGAAAGTGACTGTTTGCTGGTGGAGTCACTCAGTAAAAGGCTTACATAAAAATGATTTCATCTGTGCAGCCAAAACTGATTTTATTTTTCAATCGCTGGGTATGTAGGGGCAAGACAGCATCTACCAAGGATAGCTCTATATAACCATATATTTTATATGGTCATAGAATATTTAACTATACTAAGGGATAGTAGTGTTATTGCTTATCGAATGACTTGATCCATCCATAAGTAGACTTGCTCATATGAGCATCTTAGTAACTAGACGTTCACTTTATCTTGCTTTACTTAACCTCCTTCCGGGAGGTTTTTTATTTTCCGCGGTCAAGATAGCTATATATCAAGGCTTTATCTTAATTTTGTACGAGCTTTTTTCTGAGGCTTTCTATACTTAAACCAAACTGAGTACCGAGATAAAGGCAGACAATGAGTGAGCAACTGATACCAAAAGTGCTGGTAGGTTGTGAAGAATGCGGCTTGGTGACGGAGCTGCCTGTGCTAACTGGCGGGCAGAAAGCATCTTGTCCCCGGTGCGGGCATACATTGGCAAAGCATATTAGCCAGCCTCTCCAGCGGCCGCTGTCTTATGGTGTCGCCTGTTTAATCATGCTAGTGCTCAGTATTAGTTTTCCGTTTATGTCCTTCAGTGTGCAGGGGATAAGTCAGGAAATAACGCTGCTTCATGCTGCCGAAATGCTCAGTAGCTTTAAAAATAGCTTGTTAGCGGCACTGCTATTGTTGACCGTCGTGATTTTGCCAGCAATTTATATATCAATCGTACTGTATCTCTATTGGACGGCGAGGCAACTGTCTTTATCAGGGCAACAAGCAGTCAGCCAGTTTAAGAAGCGTCTGTGTCGCGGAATGTTTGCGATTGAACCTTGGTTGATGGTGGATGTGTTTCTGATTGGGGTATTAGTAAGCCTTATAAAGATTGCATCTCTGGCTGATGTCGGGCTGGGAATGTCATTCTGGGCGTTCTGTCTGTACACCATGCTGGTTGTTAAATGTGTTTCTATGGTGGATAGAACATGGTTATGGTTACAATTTGTACCTATGCTTTCTTTGCCGGGAATTAAACCGGGCGATAATCATCATTCAGCCAATCATGTGAGTTGCCATATCTGCGCGCAGCTCAACCCAATACCGACAGATTCTCGTACTCGTTGTCTTCGTTGTCATGGCACTTTGCATCCCTACCATCCGCAGCAGAGCCTGCAGCGATCTTGGGCGTTATTAATTGCGGCATTGGTCTTTTTTGTTCCGGCCAACCTGTACCCGATGATGTTTACCGTAAGTCTGGGTAATTCAGAAGGTTCTACGATTCTGGAAGGGGTCGTTTTACTGTGGCAGTTGGGGTCTTATCCTATTGCTGCCGTTATTTTTCTGGCCAGTATTGTGATCCCGTTAGCCAAGATTTTTGCACTGTTTTGGTTGTATATAAACGCACAGCGTGTCGGGGCGATGGATGAACGCCAGGCTATTCAGCGATTGCGGTTATATAGAATGACAGAACTGATTGGCCGCTGGTCAATGATCGATATTTTTGTTGTGGCTATATTGGTGGCATTGGTACAGCTACAAAATTTAATGGCAATTTTTCCGGGACCTGCAGCGCTGTCGTTTGCCTGCGTTGTTATTTTGACCATGTTGTCGGCGATGATGTTTGATCCAAGAATTTTTTGGACAGAGTCAGAGCCGAGTGACTCTTCGATGATAGAGAGCATACAACATGAGAAATAGTGAGTGGTAATTAATAACAAAGAGAAGCCAAATTATGGGTGATAGCAAGCAGGAAAAAGCAGAAGTGCAAGATCTCAAACAGATCTCATCTATCTGGCTTGTTCCGGTAATAGCTTTGGCAATAGGGATCTGGATGCTGGTTCAGTACATTGGAAGTAAGGGGCCAGAAGTGACTTTAATGTTGAGTACCGCGGAGGGGATCGAAGTGGGAAAAACAGAAATTAAAGCGCTTAATGTGAGAGTGGGAGTTATCACGGATGTTCACTTAAATGATGATTACAGTGCAATCATCGCAACAGCCCAGATAGAGAAAGATGCCGCTAGAATGCTGAAAGAAGATACCTTGTTTTGGGTGGTTAAGCCGAGGATTGGCAAAGAAGGGGTCTCTGGCCTCGAGACGTTACTTTCTGGCGCGTATGTCCAGCTTCAGCCGGGAGTTAAAGACGAGGAAAAACTAGAGTTTACTGTCCTGGAAGTACCACCGGTCGCGCCTCCTGATGCGAAAGGGATCCGATTGGTTTTATATCATAATGAGGCAGGAAAATTGGGTGTAGGTGATCCGGTGCTGTATGAAGGCTTTACGGTTGGACGGGTAGAGAAAATGACCTTTGATCCCGAAGCTAAGAAAGCCAATTATCAGCTGTTCATTTTTGAGCCCTACGACAGCCTTATCCGAAAACGTACTCGGTTCTGGCTAACATCCGGTGTCGATTTGCAGATGTCTGCAGAAGGCTTCAACCTGAAGATTGGTTCGATTGAGTCTCTGATCACCGGAGGGGTCAGTTTCAGGGTGCCAAAAGGTAATGAGCCTGGCGAGCTGATAACTAAAGATATGAGTCGGTTCAGGTTGTATAACAATCTCAAGCGGGTCAAAGAGCGTTTCTTTGACGAGTATCTGGAATACGTGATGTTGTTTGACGAGTCGGTTCGAGGGTTAAATACCGGAGCCCCGGTGGAATATCGTGGCATACGAATTGGTACGGTGAGAAAAGTACCGCTGGAGCTTCCAAGGGCCGCAAGTGGCTTCTCGAGTAAGCAGATCCCTGTGCTGGTGCGTATTGAGCTGGGGAGAATTTATGATCATGTTGATTTTGATACCTTGCCACAGCTCAAGACAAATCTGGAACAGGAGTTTAAAGCTGGGCTTCGGGCTTCACTAAAGACAGGTAGCCTGCTAACGGGAGCACTGTTGGTCGATACCGAAGTTTATCCAGAGGAAGAACCTCCGGTGCAATCGCGTTATAGTGGCTATGATGTTTTCCCTACCAAAGCGGGTGGTTTTGCTGAAATTCAGAAACAAATCAGTGCCATATTGAGCAAAATAAATAACCTGCCGGTTGAAGATACGTTGGTGAGCTTAAATAAAAGCCTCAATGCGTCGCAAAAAACCTTACTGGCTACCGAGAAAATGGCTAATGAATTGGCCGTGATTCTGGCGAAGAAAGATACCCAGGCAATACCTGGAGAGGTTCGTGACAGCTTGCAGCAGATCCAAAATACGCTAAATGGCTTTGGGCCGGATGCTGAGCCGTACCGGAACTTGGAACAGGCTTTATCACGCTTTGAGCGAGTGATGACAGAACTTCAGCCGGTACTCCGTCAGATGAATGACAAGCCTAATTCGCTGATATTTTCGGGAGAGAAGGCAAAAGATCCAATTCCTGTTGGGGGGATTAAATAATGAAGAAATGGCGAATTGTACTGGGTGGTATCGTCGGAATTCTTGCAGGATGTAGTAGCCAGCCAGAGCAGGTCAGCAATACTTACCTGTTACCTTCTGGCGGACAGATGACAGTACCGGTGATATCAACGAACCAGCCCTTGCTGGTGGTTCGTCCGGTCGAGATGGCCAATCATTTATCAGGCAATGGGCTGGTTTACCAGCTGAGTGAAACGGAAGTGGTGCAGGCCCAGCAAAACTTGTGGGCCGAAAGTATCAGTGAGCAGCTCACACGCCGGATTAACCATGATCTTCGCCAGAAACAAACCAAGTATTGGCCGACTGAATTGACGCCTGCGTTGGCAACGTCGGGAGTGCTTCGCCTGCAAGTTAAAGTGAGCCAGTTTAATGGGCACTATTCTGGGGTCGCCAAAGTGAGCGGTGAATGGTTGTTGTTAGACGGTAACGGGGCACTTCAAGGCGTCTATCCATTCTCCTATCAGGTACCGTTGGAACAAGATGGCTATGATGCTCAGGTCAAGGCACTGTCGGAAGCGATCAACCGGTTAACGTCTCAGATGGCTCAGCGTTTGTCGGTGGGGTAGCTAGCGTTAAATCGCTTTCAGTGCATTTACGCAGGACGTATAGAGCAAGTTATCTCGCCATCGTGCCAAACTAAGCTTGACCTGATGGCGAGTTAGGCCGTTATTTATGCTGGAAGCGGTAGTAACCATTTATCCAGCATTCAGGAAGCTCCTCCCCTGAGGGGAAAGCGAGTGCTTGCTTATCGATTGCAACAGGATCGGCAAGATCTTCCCCTGATTGGAACTGAACTGTGACATTCTGAGAGAAAGGATTGATCAGTGATGACATATCAACCACATCGACCAAATCTCCAGTCCGCGCCTCTTTCAAAAACATACCGAGAGCCTCCGCCGTTACGTAATGATTTATCGCTTAACGGTTTAAGTATGGTCGATTTTGCCGTAATTGGAGGTCGAAGGCCAATACATCAACAGATACGCTTCACTTGCCATTGATCACATATTTTGTAGCAAGGCTAACACAATGATTTTTAATCAGGGTTTACTATGACACTTATGATAACTAAATTTAATCGCTTGATATAAGTCAGTGGAGTTGAAATGGACCGTTTTTATTGGGGCGTCGATTTGGGCGGAACAAAGATTGAATGTGCAGTGATGTCTTATCTGGATGATCAGTGTGTCTTGCGTAAACGAATTGCAACAGAGGGCAACAAAGGCTACGAGCATGTTCTTCATCGGATTAGACTGCTGATTGAGCAGTGTGCCGAGGAAGTCGGTGTTTATCCGGACTGCGTTGGATTCGGAACTCCGGGCACGCTAGATCCACAAACAGGCTTGATGAAAAACTGCAATTCAACGTCATTGAACGGTAAGCCACTTGATAAAGATCTTGAGAGTATATTGCAAACCAAAGTTAAGCTCGCGAACGATGCGAACTGCTTCGCATTGGCAGAAGCTCGTTTGGGTATTGTGCCGCAGGTAAAGCCGGATGCGGAAGTTGTGTTTGGAATTATCATGGGAACCGGGGTCGGCTCAGGGCTTGTAGTAAATGGTCAGTTGATCAATGGCCGTCATGGTATCGCCGGTGAATGGGGGCACAATGTACTCGAAATCAATGGTGCTCCGTGCTATTGCGGAAAATCGGGCTGCTTGGAAACGGTTATTTCGGGAAAAGGTTTAGAAGCCTATTACCAAAGTCTTGCCAATCATGCTGCAACATTGCCTGAAATTGTAGAGCTGGCAGAATCGGGAGAGAGCTACGCCCAACATACTTTAACTCGACTCATTGAGAAATTTGGCCTTGCTGTCGCACAGATAATCAATGTCATTGACCCTGACGTAATTGTCGTGGGTGGTGGAGTTGGCAATATTGATGCGCTCTATGAATACGGACCGAAGGCGATTCAGCGTCATTTGTTTAATCCGGTTCTTGATACTCAGATCGTAAAACCCGCATTGGGTGATAGTGCAGGCGTTTTTGGTGCTGCGATGCTGGTTAAGTAAAAGAGGAGGCGATATGCCTCTTCTTTTCACTTTGTTGAATTATGTTGGTAACTAGGTGCTCTCTACACTAACAAGCGAAGAAGCTAGAATACAAAATTAAGCATCAGCGTGTAGAGCTGGGCGTCTTTGTCTTCCCCGGTAAGTTTAGGTGGTGTAATGAATGCACCTGTCGAGAATTTATCGTAGCTACTGCTATCCATATAGATACCCTGCCATTCGGCATTGAGTGAGATGGAGTAGGTGATGTCGTAGCGCAGGCCAGCGGTCAGACTGTTAGTTTGTCTTCGGTGATGGCTTTCACCATATACAAGGTAAGGTGTAAACATTTCATAGTTGTAGGCGCCAC
>Ga0209379_10000498_pt1 | contig 32698 bp, 30 predicted proteins | sample tdDd001_FD_187124 | JGI IMG/M metagenome (GOLD analysis project Ga0209379, IMG submission 187124) | Marine sediment microbial communities from the Atlantic coast under amendment with organic carbon and nitrate - tdDd00.1 (SPAdes)... | ecosystem: Environmental > Aquatic > Marine > Coastal >... | reverse complement strand
GTTACCTCGGCAAACGTGGGGTGCAAAAATTTGGTGACGAGAAAGTCTTAAAGCAACTGCTCGCTCTGTTTAGCGTCGCTGCTATCTTGGTGTTTATGGCCACTCAATGGCAATTGACTTCGATTTGGCCACTACTTGCCCCATTCTGCTTGATCGCAGTCGCCAATGGCGCGTTATACCCTATCGTGGTTAACCGCGCGCTATCGAGCGCCAAACAAAGCCCAGCAACGGCAGCAGGACTACAAAACAGCCTACAGATCTGTGTCAGCGGTATCGCTAGCGCCATCGTAGCCGGCTTTGCCAGCCAAGCGCTGCCTGTGACAGGTATCGTGATCATGGTCTGCTTGGTGGGGATCTGGACTGGTTTTGCCATCGCCAACAAAGGCCTTGCTCAACACTTTACCATTCCAGATAACGCTCGCGTGGTCAGCGAAGAGCGATAAACACAAAAAAGGAGCCTAGGCTCCTTTTTAAGTGCTAAAAGCGAAGTGCTAAAAGCGAAGAAGAGCACGCTGGCACTCGCTTTCATAATCTCTATGAGCGAAGCGAATTCTGTACTCTGTATTCTTCTCTTTTCTATCTTCTCTCGGCTTTATTTCTTCTTAACCGGACGCTGCCAGCCAGCAACCTTGCGCTCTTTGGCGCGAGTGATGACTAACTCACCTTCCGCGACATCTTTGGTCAGCGTCGTCCCCGCACCAACGGTTGCGCCATTGGCGATGGTTACCGGTGCCACTAATTGACAGTCTGAACCAACGAACACATCGTCGCCAATCACAGTTTTGAACTTGTTTGCGCCGTCGTAGTTACACGTGATCACACCCGCGCCCACGTTCACGCGCTGGCCGATTTCGGCATCGCCTAAATAAGTCAGGTGATTGGCTTTTGAGCCTTCACCGATACGGGCATTTTTCACTTCAACGAAGTTACCCACGTGAGCGTCGTTACGCAGTTCAGCACCAGGACGTAGGCGGGTAAATGGGCCCACGGTACAATCTTCTGCGACGGTCGCGCCTTCAATCACACTGTAAGGACGGATCACGCTGTTGTCGTCGATTTCACAATCTTTCAGCACACAGCCAGCACCGATCACCACGTTATCGCCTAGGCTAACATTGCCTTCGATGATCACGTTGGCATCAATTTCAACGTCCATACCGCACTGAATGGTACCGCGCAGGTCAAAACGAGCCGGGTCACGTAGCATGACGCCTTGTTCTAGCAAGCGCTGAGCGTGCATGTTTTGGTAAGCGCGCTCTAAGCGAGCCAGTTGAGCACGATCATTCACCCCTTCCACTTCGATAGGGTTGGCCGGGTGCACCGCTTCCACCGCACGACCTTCGTTGTGCGCGGCGGCAATCACGTCGGTTAGGTAGTACTCGCCTTGCGCGTTTTCGTTTTTCAGCTCGGATAACCAACGTTTTAGATCGCCGCCAGTGGCAACCATTACGCCGGTATTGATTTCTTTGATCAGCTTTTGCTCATCGGTGGCATCTTTTTGCTCAACGATCGCCACGACTGGGCCATTTTTACGCACGATACGGCCGTAACCCATCGGGTTATCGAGCACGACGGTAAGCAGGGCAATACCATCATTTGGCTGGGCTTCCAGTAAGTTCTCCACTGTTTCAGAAGAGATCAGCGGCACGTCACCGTACAGTACCAATACTTTTTCATCGTCAGCAAACTCAGGGGAAGCCTGGTTCACCGCGTGGCCGGTACCCAGTTGCTCGGCTTGCAGTACCCAATTAACCGGTTCGTCAGCCAATACTTGCTGCATCTGCTCGCCGCCATGGCCGTACACCAAATGGATGTTTTGCGCGCCAAGACCTGAACAGGTATCAATGACGTGTTTCGCCATCGGCTTACCCGCAAGGGTGTGAAGAACTTTCGGCTTATTGGAATACATACGGGTGCCTTTACCCGCAGCGAGGATCACCGCGCTGAATTTCATAGATGCTATCCCTAGAGACGTTGTAGTAAGTGTCAGATTTTAACCTGATTTCTATTGGATGTTAAATTTGCAGCATTATTTTTCGTCACGAAAAAGAAAACTGTGGCGCAAATAAACAAAAAGGCGACCCTAAGGTCGCCTTTATCATCAACGTTAATCGAAATTAACGTCCTTTCTTGGTCAGCTCGATAACTCGCAGCTGAGCAATGGCTTTAGCCAATTCACTGGCCGCTTGAGCGAAGTCCATGTCGCCATGCTGATTCTGGATATTCTCCTCAGCTTTGCGCTTGGCTTCTTCTGCCTTAGCCGCATCAAGATCTTCACCACGGATTGCGGTATCAGCCAGTACTGTTGCAGTACCCGGCTGAACTTCAATCATGCCACCAGAAATATAGATAATTTCTTCGTGGCCGTGCAATTTCACGATGCGAACCATACCAGGCTTAATAGCGGTCAGCAGCGGAGTGTGGCCAGGGAAAATACCCAGTTCACCTTCGCTACCGGTCACCTGAAACGTTTCGACCACGCCAGAGAAAAGTTTTTTCTCAGCGCTTACCACGTCTAGGTGAAAGGTCATTGCTGCCATATCGCCTCCTAGTTAGCCTTATAGCTTCTTAGCTTTCTCGATAGCATCGTCAATCGTACCGCAGTACATGAACGCTTGCTCTGGAATGTCATCGTACTCACCAGCTAGTAGACCTTTAAAGCCTCGTAGTGTCTCTTTAAGAGATACGTAGATGCCTGGGTCACCAGTAAATACTTCAGCTACGTGGTAAGGCTGAGTTAGGAACTTCTCAATCTTACGTGCACGAGATACCACTTGCTTATCTTCTTCAGATAGCTCGTCCATACCTAGGATAGCGATGATGTCTTTCAGCTCTTTATAGCGCTGAAGTGTCGTCTGAACGCCTTGTGCCGTATCGTAGTGATCTTGACCAACAACCAATGGGTCAAGCATACGAGATGTTGAATCCAATGGGTCGATCGCTGGGTATAGACCCATCGCTGCGATGTTACGGCTAAGTACTACCGTTGCATCCAAGTGAGCAAACGTCGTTGCTGGAGATGGGTCAGTCAAGTCATCCGCAGGTACGTATACCGCCTGAACAGAGGTGATAGAACCTTGTTTAGTCGATGTGATACGTTCCTGTAGAACACCCATTTCTTCAGCAAGTGTTGGCTGATAACCTACCGCAGATGGCATACGACCTAGTAGTGCCGATACCTCTGTACCCGCAAGGGTATAACGGTAAATGTTATCGATGAACAGTAGAACGTCACGACCTTCATCACGGAAACGCTCAGCCATTGTTAGACCAGTTAGTGCAACACGTAGACGGTTACCTGGTGGCTCGTTCATCTGACCGTAAACCATTGCTACTTTTGATTCTTCAGGTTTTTCGATGTTTACAACACCGGCTTCCTGCATTTCAAAGTAGAAATCGTTACCTTCACGAGTACGCTCACCTACACCAGCAAATACTGATAGGCCAGAGTGCTGTAGTGCGATGTTGTTGATAAGTTCCATCATGTTAACGGTCTTACCTACACCTGCACCACCGAATAGACCGATTTTACCACCCTTAGCGAATGGACAAACCAAGTCGATTACCTTAACACCTGTCTCTAGAAGTGCTGTCTCGTTTGACTGCTCTTCGTAGCTAGGCGCTTCGCGGTGAATTGCGTAATGCTCTTCAGCACCGATTTCACCACACTCATCAATCGCGTCACCTAGAACGTTCATGATACGACCTAGGGTCTTAGTACCTACTGGTACCGAGATTGGAGCGCCAGTGTTTTCTACTGTCAAACCACGACGTAAACCATCAGAGCTACCCATTACGATTGCGCGAACTACGCCACCGCCAAGCTGTTGCTGAACTTCAAGAACTAGACGTTCTTTAGATTCAGAAACATTCAGAGCATCGTATACACGAGGTACTTCGCCCTGTGGGAACTCTACGTCGACTACCGCACCGATGATCTGTACGATCTTACCTGTAGCCATCGTTAATCCTCTAACTATTTAGTTTTACCTAAGCTTAAACCGCTGCTGCGCCTGATACGATTTCTGATAGCTCTTGTGTGATTGCAGCCTGACGGGCTTTGTTGTACACAAGTTCTAAATCATCAATCAGGTCACTAGCGTTATCCGTTGCAGCTTTCATTGCAATCATTCGAGCCGCTTGCTCACAAGCAAGGTTCTCTACCACACCTTGGTACACTTGAGATTCGACATAACGAATCAATAGTGCATCTAGTAATGGTTTTGGCTCAGGCTCATAAATGTAGTCCCAAGCATGATCGCGCTGCATGTCTTCGCTATCCGATTTAGGCAAAGGAAGTAATTGATCGATCGTTGGTTCTTGTACCATAGTGTTTTCAAACTTGTTGAACACTACGTACAGGCGATCCAATTCACCTTCATCGTATTTCTTCAGCATTACGCTCACAGAACCGATCAAGTCTTCAAGTGCTGGGTTATCACCCAAACCTGAAACTTGAGCTGCTACTTTCGCGCCGCTGTTATTGAAAAATGCTGTTGCTTTTGAACCGATAATCGCCAGTTCAATATCAGCACCTTTCGCAGACCAATCTTTCATATCTAGCATGGCTTTCTTGAACAAGTTAATGTTCAAACCGCCACACAGACCACGGTCTGTAGAAACGATGATGTAACCAACACGTTTGGCTTCACGTTCCTCAAGATAAGGATGCTTATACTCAAGGCTACCGTTAGCCAAATGACCGATCACTTTACGCATTGTTTCTGCATATGGACGAGTAGCTTCCATTGCGTCTTGAGAACGACGCATTTTTGAAGCTGCTACCATTTCCATTGCTTTCGTAATCTTCTGTGTGCTTTTAACACTACCGATTTTATTACGTATCTCTTTTGCGCCGGCCATCGTTACTCTCCATTAGTTGGTGGCATTACTGCCACCGACCTATTACCAAGTTTGGGTTGCTACGAAGTCGTCAGTCAGCTTCTTAAGCTGTGCTTCAACTTCATCGTTGTATGCACCCGTCTTGTCGATCTCAGCTGCAAAGTCAGCGTATTGACCGCGAGCAAACGATAGTAGAGCCGCTTCGAAATCTAGCAGTTTGCTTAATTCAACATCTGCTAGGTAACCGCGCTCTGCTGCAAAGATAACTAGAGCTTGGTCAAATACAGACATAGGAGCGTACTGCTTCTGCTTCATTAGCTCTGTTACTTTTTGACCGTGGTCTAGCTGCTTCTTGGTAGCCTCATCAAGATCAGACGAGAACTGTGCAAATGCTGCTAGTTCACGGTACTGAGCTAGAGCTGTACGGATACCGCCAGATAGCTTCTTAATGATTTTAGTCTGCGCTGAACCACCTACACGAGATACTGAGATACCTGGGTCAACAGCTGGACGTACGCCCGCGTTGAATAGCTCAGTTTGTAGGAAGATCTGACCATCGGTAATCGAGATTACGTTCGTCGGTACGAATGCAGATACGTCACCAGCTTGCGTTTCGATGATAGGAAGAGCTGTCAAAGAGCCTGTCTTACCTGTCACTTCACCGTTAGTGAATTTTTCTACATACACTTCGCTTACACGAGCTGCGCGCTCTAGTAGACGTGAGTGAAGGTAGAATACATCACCTGGGAATGCTTCACGGCCTGGTGGACGCTTAAGTAGTAGCGAGATCTGACGGTAAGCTACCGCTTGCTTAGATAGGTCATCATAAACAATCAGTGCATCTTCACCGCGATCACGGAAGTATTCACCCATCGCACAACCTGCGTATGGCGCTAGGTATTGTAGCGCTGCAGATTCAGAAGCCGATGCAACAACAACGATAGTGTTTGCTAATGCGCCGTGCTCTTCTAGTTTGCGAACTACGTTTGCGATAGTCGATGCTTTCTGACCGATAGCTACGTAGATAGAGAAAATACCAGAGTCTTTCTGGTTGATAATCGCATCGATCGCCATTGCTGTTTTACCAGTCTGACGGTCACCGATTACTAGCTCACGCTGACCACGACCGATTGGGATCATTGAGTCAACTGATTTGTAACCAGTTTGAACAGGTTGGTCTACCGATTTACGGTCGATTACACCCGGTGCGATTACTTCTACAGGCGAAGTCAATTTCGCTTCGATAGGACCTTTGCCATCAATTGGCTCACCTAGCGTGTTAACAACACGACCAAGTAGTTCTGGACCTACTGGCACTTCAAGAATGCGGCCAGTACCTGTAACTTTCATGCCTTCCTGTAGGTCAGCATATGGGCCCATTACAACTGCACCAACCGAATCACGGTTCAAGTTAAGTGCTAGCGCGTAGCGGCCACCCGGTAGTTCAATCATTTCACCTTGCATCACGTCCGTTAGGCCGTGAATGCTAAGAATACCATCGCTTACCGATACGATAGTACCTTCATTGCGAGCTTCACTAACAACGTCGAAAGATTCGATACGCTGTTTAATTAGATCGCTAATTTCCGTGGAATTAAGTTGCATGCTCCAATCCCCATTAAGACTGCAATGCATCGCTCAGGCGGTCTAAACGACCACGAGCTGAGTTATCGATGACTAAGTCTCCGGCTCGAATAATAACTCCACTAAGTAGAGTCTCATCTATACTGCAATTCAGCTGAACTTTACGTTCAAGACGCAGTTCCAATTTGTTGCTGATTTCTGCAAGTTGCTCTTCAGAAAGCTCTACCGCTGAAGTGACTTCAACGTCGATCTCTTTCTCATGCTCTTGTTTAAGCATCAAGAACTCTTTGCATACATCAGGAAAAGCCACTAAGCGGCCGTTCTCTGCCATTACCTTAATCAGGTTCTGGCCGAATTCATCAAATTGTTCACCACAAACGGCGATAAATATTTCTGCTAATTTTTCAGCAGTTAGAGAACTGCTTAGTAAGTTAGCCATATCGTCGTTTTGAACGACTTCAGCAGCAAAAGTTAGCATTTGACCCCATTGGTCTAGCTCACCTTTTTCTACCGCAAAGTCAAAAGCTGCTTTGGCATAGGGGCGTGCGATTGTTGTCAAATCAGACATATACAACCCCTTGCGTTAAAGTTTTGCAGTGATATTGTCAAGAAGATCTTTGTGTACATCTTTATCGATTGTACGCTCAAGGATTTTCTCAGCACCAGCTATAGCCAGAGTTGCGACTTGTTTGCGCAGGTCATCGCGGGCACGTGTGCGTTCAGCTTCAATTTCAGCTTCCGCTTGCGCTAGAATTTTCTGGCGTTCTGCCAGAGCTTCTTCGCGAGCTTCATCAATAATTTGAGCTTTACGTTTGTTTGCCTGTTCAATAACCTCAGTTGCAGTGCGCTTCGCTTCTTTCATTTTGTCAGAAGCGTTGGCTTGTGCTAGATCCAAGTCTTTCGCTGCACGTTCAGCAGCTACAAGACCATCAGAAATTTTCTTCTGACGCTCTTCAATTGCTTGCATAATTGGCGGCCATACATACTTCATGCAGAACCACACAAATAGTGCGAACGAGATTGCTTGACCTAGCAGAGTTGCGTTCATATTCACAACAGCTACCCCTCTCTATTGGACTTAGTGTTAATCAATGACAAACCGATGTTTGCCTCTGAAAAGCAATGATTAACCAGCTAGTTGACCAACGAATGGGTTTGCGAAAGTAAATAGTAGTGCGATTACGATACCGATCATTGGAACCGCATCTAGTAGACCAGCGATGATGAACATCTTAACTTGTAGCATAGGAGCCATTTCTGGTTGACGAGCAGCGCCTTCTAGGAATTTACCACCTAGAATTGCAAAGCCGATTGCAGTACCTACTGCACATAGACCAACGATGATTGCTACTGCGATTGCTGAAAAGCTCAGTACAGTTTCCATTACTATCTCCAAATATACTTTTGACTAATAAGAATTAAAAAAAATTAGTGATCGCTGTCTTCGTGTGCCATCGACATATAAACAATCGTTAGCATCATAAACACGAAGGCCTGAATCAGGATTACCAGAATATGGAAAATCGCCCACGGTAGTGAACCCATCCATTGTAAATACCATGGTAACATTGCCGCACAAAGAATGAATACAACCTCACCAGCGAACATGTTACCGAATAGACGCATACCAAGTGATAGAGGTTTCGCCAATAGCGATACCACTTCAATCAGTAGGTTGAACGGGATCATAGTCCAGTGATTAAATGGGTGTAGTGCAAGTTCTTTTGCAAAGCCACCTAGACCTTTCACTTTGATGCTGTAGTAAATCATCAGAGCGAACACGCCTAGAGCCATAGCCATGGTGATATTTACATCAGCAGACGGTACAACCTTAAGGTAAGGAATACCAAGCCAATGCTCTGCTGGGTAAGGTAAGAAGTCGATAGGAACTAAGTCCATCACGTTCATCAAAAATACCCAACAAAAGATAGTTAGTGCCAGAGGGGCAATCAATGGGTTGCGTCCATGGAACGTATCTTTGACGTTTTCCGCGACAAATTCTACGATCATTTCAACAGCACACTGAAGCTTACCTGGTACACCCGCTGTTGTTCCCTTCGCTACTTTGTAAAAGATTCCTAAGAAAATTAAACCAGTAAACCAAGAAAAAAACAGGCTATCGATATGTACGTTCCAGAAACTTGCTTCATCCGCTACCAAGCCTAACTTAGCTAAAGAAAGGTTTGATAAGTGGTGGGCAATGTATCCGGACGATGTTAGCGCTTCACCTGGCGCAGCCATAACTCATCCTATTTTTTGTTGTTAATGAATAGCGCTGGCGCAAAGATGTTAATCCCTAATACCAGCAAATAGGTTAGTTTGAGGGGAACAAGTTCCACCTGCATATACATGTAAGCAACGGAGAAAAGTGCCACTGTGATAAGGATCTTGAGCGCTTCCCCTGCATAGAAGGACACGGCAACCATTTTGGCGGCGCGAGCTCCTACAAAGAGAAAGGCACACAATGCGAATACAGCATTGGCGAAAACAAATATGCTCCCTCCAATAAGCGCTGAAACTCCCCATTCACTATTAACAGCGACTGTTACACCTGCTGCCACTAACGTAACCGCGCCGGTCTCGATCATCAACAATCGCTTTGCAAGCTCTCGTCCTGGTCTAGCTAACGCAGCTACCATGTATTCGTACCTCTAGTAATATCCACTTTGCACGACTTCACTCTGTGCTGGGAAATTGGCGAAAATTATACGGTCAGTGCACCTGAATGCAATTAAAACACCGCAAAAAGTTACAATTTTGTTTACAAACCGACAACTTTCGCACAAAAAATAGTTTTTTACATAATTGATTGAGATCAATTATCTCATTTAGCTCTCGAGCTTGGCAATCAGTTGCTCTAATTTGTGAGGCTCATCAAGACTAATCGTCACTTTAGACTTTCCGTTTGAATTACGGACAATAGCAACTTTACCACCAAGCATTACGCTCAGTTTTTGTGACAATTGTTGTAGCTCAGTGTCTTGAGCGACATTTTCTGGCTCAGATACTGGTTGGAGACACTTTTTAACAAATTGCTCTGTCTGGCGAACCGTCATTTGCTTGCTGGCGACATGATTTGCCACTTCAACCTGCTGCTCACCTTGGAGCGCTAGCAAAGCACGAGCATGCCCCATATCAAGCTGATTGTTTGAAACCAAACTCTTTACATCATTTTCAAGCTGATTTAGACGTAATATGTTACTGACTGCCGCTCGGGACTTACCAATCACATCTGCTACTTGCTGATGGGTAAGCGTAAATTCATCTTGCAAACGCTCTAATGCACTCGCTTCTTCGATCACATTAAGATCTTCGCGCTGAATATTTTCGATCAGCGCCATAGCGATCGCTGCACGATCTTCAACATTTTTGATCACACAAGGGACTTGCTTTAAGCCCGCTTTGCGTGCAGCTCTCCAACGACGTTCACCGGCGATGATTTCAAATTTGTCATGCTCAACTTGGCGAACCACAATCGGTTGAATAATACCTTGTGACTCAATAGACGCAGCCAACTCTTCTAATGCTTCAGGCGCCATCTCTTTACGCGGCTGATAAACGCCTGGCTTAAGACTGTTAATGCTTAAATCGGTCAACTCACCATCGGATGACAACTGCTGGCTGTGTAAAGCGCTTTGCTGTTTTTCACGAGCCAATGAACTAGTCGAAAGCAGAGCATCAAGCCCTTTACCTAAACCACGTTTAGACATGAGATGGAGTTCCTTTGTGTTGGTTTATGCAGGGATTTCTTCGCGGCGAAGCATTTCACCAGCCAGAGCCAGATATGCTTTTGCACCTGCAGAGTATTTGTCGTAGTACATGGCAGGCTTACCATGACTGGGCGCTTCGGCTAAGCGAACATTACGAGGAATAACGGTGCGGTACACTTTGCTGCCAAAGTGCTTTTTGAGTTGATCAGAAACTTCGTTGGACAGTCGATTTCTTGGGTCATACATAGTACGCAGTAACCCTTCAATCTTGAGGTTTTCATTCACCACAGCTGCCAGCTTACTAATTGTATCCATCAACGCTGTTAAACCTTCTAATGCAAAGTACTCACACTGCATTGGAACCAAGACCGAATCAGCTGCGGCCATAGCGTTGATTGTAAGGAGGTTTAGAGAGGGAGGACAATCGATAAAGATGAAATCATAGTTATCGCGAACTGACGCAAGTGCGTGTTTCAAACGAACTTCACGAGCAAAGACTTCCATTAGCTTGATTTCTGCAGCAGTGACATCACCGTTCGCAGCGATCAAATCGTAGTTGCCAGACGTTTCTCGACATACGACTTCTTCAAATGGAACATCTTCAACTAACAGTTCATAAGCCGTGGCATCGACTTGGTATTTATCGACACCACTAGCCATAGTTGCATTTCCTTGCGGATCGAGATCAATCACCAAGACTTTACGCTTAGTCGCAGCCATAGATGCAGCTAAGTTAATGCATGTTGTTGTTTTACCAACGCCGCCTTTCTGGTTGGCGATTGCTACGATTTTCCCCACAATGGACCTCGCTTTTATTCCTTGCGCGATAAGATTACTAGATGACGCTCGCCTTCCAACTCAGGAACATTCAAAGCTTTGACATCAGTCACAGAACACCACTCAGGTAATTCTTCAATCTCACTCTGTGGTAATTGCCCTTTTAATGCAAGGAACAAACCTGTTTCTGGTTTTGGTAAGTGATGACACCAATTCACCATATCTACCATAGAAGCGAAGGCACGGCTAAGGACCGCATCAAATTTCTCTTCCGGTTGGAACTCTTCCACGCGACTTTGAATCGGCGTCACATTTTCAATTTTCAATTCATGCAGAGCTTGTTTGATAAATCGAATTCGTTTGCCCAAGCTATCTAGCAAAAAGAACTGCTTCTCAGGACACATGATTGCTAATGGAATACCCGGTAAGCCAGGTCCAGTTCCGACATCGATAAAACGTTCACCCTGTAAGTGGGTGCTCACAATGATGCTGTCCAAAATATGCTTAACCAGCATCTCTTCAGGATTACGGACTGAAGTTAAGTTGTACGCTTTATTCCACTTATTGAGCATTTCGACGTAACCAACCAACAAATCACGTTGCTGGTCAGAAACTTCAAGGTCAGTTTGTGCAATCAGCGCATCGAGTTTTAAACGTAGTTGACTCATTTACGCGTCCTCACCTTTTTTCAAAATTCCGTGTTTTTTCAAATGTACAAGCAAAATAGAAATCGCCGCTGGTGTAATACCTGAAATTCGAGAAGCAATACCAATTGATTCTGGTTTCGCCTCATTCAATTTCAAGATCACTTCGTTTGATAGCCCTTTTACATCTGCATAATCAAGCTCAACAGGTAACTTAGTGTTTTCATGACGTAGAGACTTCTCAATCTCATCTTGTTGACGCTTAATATAACCTTCGTATTTCACTTGAATTTCAACTTGCTCAGCGGCTTGTTGATCATCCATTGCAGGAGCAAACGCTTCAAGTTCAGTTAATTGCGCATAAGTCATTTCCGGGCGACGCAAAAGATCTTCACCACTTGCTTCACGGATCATCGGACTTTTCAATAATTGGTTAAGATCATCAATCCCTTCTGACTTTGGATTCATCCACGTTGTAGCAAGGCGTTGACGCTCAGTTTCCATATTCTCAACTTTTTGGTTAAAGCGAGCCCAGCGTGCATCATCGACCAAACCAAGCTCTCGTGCTTTCTCCGTTAAACGCAAATCGGCATTGTCTTCACGAAGCAACAAACGATATTCGGCACGAGAAGTGAACATGCGGTACGGTTCTTTGGTACCCATGGTCGACAAGTCATCAATTAACACGCCCATGTACGCTTGGTCACGACGGGGGCTCCAGCCTTCTTTATCTTGGCTGTATAAGCTCGCATTCAGACCAGCCATTAAACCTTGTGCTGCTGCTTCTTCGTAACCTGTTGTACCGTTAATTTGGCCGGCAAAGAACAGACCGTTAATAAACTTGGTTTCGTAGGTCTGTTTTAAATCTCTAGGATCAAAGAAATCATATTCGATAGCATAACCAGGTCGAACGATATGCGCGTTTTCAAAACCTTTCATAGAACGCACAATTTGAACCTGAACATCAAAAGGCAAGCTGGTGGAAATACCGTTCGGGTATAGTTCGTGCGTTGTTAAGCCTTCAGGCTCAATGAAAATTTGGTGACTGTTTTTGTCAGCAAAGCGCATTACTTTGTCTTCAATGGAAGGACAGTAACGTGGACCAATACCTTCGATTACACCAGCATACATAGGGCTGCGATCTAGGTTATTGCGAATAACATCGTGCGTTTGCTCATTGGTATGTGTAATAAAGCATGGTATTTGACGTGGCTGCTGAGAATGCTCCCCCATGAAAGAGAACACAGGAGTTGGATTGTCACCATGTTGTGCTTCCAGTACAGAAAAATCGACACTGCGAGCGTCGATACGTGGTGGTGTACCCGTTTTTAATCGATCCACACGGAAAGGTAACTCACGTAAGCGATCCGCTAGAGCGATCGATGGTGGATCACCCGCTCGACCACCAGATGAGCTTTCCATACCAATATGGATCTTTCCACCTAAGAAAGTGCCTACGGTTAAAACCACCGCTTTTGCGTGGAATTTAAGACCCATTTGAGTCACCACACCCATCACTTGATCTTGTTCTACGATCAAATCATCAACAGATTGTTGGAATAGCGTCAGGTTCGGTGTGTTCTCAAGAATATTGCGAACAAACGCTTTATAAAGGGCACGGTCAGCTTGAGCTCGAGTGGCTCGTACTGCTGGTCCTTTAGATGCGTTAAGTGTACGGAATTGAATACCAGCATGATCGATCGCTTGAGCCATTAAACCGCCCATAGCGTCCACTTCTTTTACTAAGTGGCCTTTACCAATACCACCGATCGCGGGGTTACAAGACATCTGACCTAATGTATCAATGTTATGCGTAAGCAACAGAGTTTTCTGTCCTGTACGCGCAGATGCGAGTGCGGCTTCCGTTCCTGCGTGACCGCCACCAACAACAATGACGTCAAAGTTTTCGTGATAGAGCATGAACTGACCTCAGGTATTCAATCAAGCTATAGAAAATAAAAGAGCGTTATTCTACCTTCTTTCATAGTGAGTGAAAACGCTTTTGCTATTTTTCATCTAAAGGCTTAAGAGTGTTATGTATATTAGATCCTTTTATATGATCTTTTATTAGATCTATTATTAGGATCGACGATCTCTGTGGATAAGTAAGAAATGATCAACAAGATCATGGATCTTTTGTTGATCTAAAACTGTGATCATACTTTGATCTGCGTGAGGATTAACTGGGATCAAAAAGGGTGGTTATGCACAGGCAGAAAAATGGATCTAAGTTATTATTTGGATAACTATAGGAAAATCACTGGATCTCCTCTTATTTATCCACAGACGGTTTGTTTGTTTTTTGTGCAAACAGTTTATTGCTTGGTAGGAAAAGTTATTCACATGAGAGAAATTCAGAGCCGCGGAGCGACTCTGGGAGGGATCTTAGAAGCGATCGATATGTTGATTTAGCCACTCTTCAGCTGCATCTTCAGGAACATCATGGTTCAATACATCGATGGTTACACAGTCTGCCACTGGTGTCGCACCGATATCTTTCAATAGATCATAGGCGTGTTTGCCAGCAGCACAAAAAGTGTCATAACTCGAATCACCAATGGCTATAACAGCAAATTTAACATCGCTCATTTTGGGCGGAGTGTTTTGTATTGCTGCGATAAAAGGTTGGATATTATCTGGGTACTCTCCAGCTCCATGAGTTGAAGTGATGATAAGCCAAGTACCACTGGCTTCAATCTCACTCAAGCTTGGTTGGTTGTGAATACTGGTCTCAAAGCCTTTTTCAATTAATAAATCACTAAGGTGATCACCGACGTATTCCGCGCCACCTAAGGTACTGCCTGTTATTATATGAATCATTATGTGTCCTTTGGATAAAAGAAGTGCGACCAATGGGTCGCACATCAAAAAGGTTATTTACCAATACAGAATGAAGTGAAGATTCTGCCCAGCAAGTCATCTGAGCTGAATTCACCGGTGATTTCGCTTAAATGTTGCTGTGCAATGCGCAGTTCTTCCGCCAGAATCTCTCCCGCCATATAGCCTTCAAGTTGCTGCTGGCCAATATCGAGATGCTCAGAAGCACTTTCTAACGCTTCTAGGTGACGTCGACGCGCCATAAAGCCGCCTTCGTTACCACCGGCAAAGCCCATACACTCCTTTAAGTGGGTGCGAAGAGCCTCGACACCTTCACCAGTTTTGGCAGATAGGCGAATTAGGGTTGGATCATTAACGTGGCAAATCCCCAGATCTTCACCGGTTTGATCCGCTTTATTGCGGATCACCGTCATGCCAATGCTTTCTGGCAGACGATCTACAAAGTCAGGCCAAATTTCTTTCGGATCCGTTGCTGTTGTCGTTGTGCCATCGACCATAAATAGAACGCGATCTGCTTGAGCGATTTCGTCCCACGCACGTTCAATGCCTATTTTCTCAACTTCATCCGACGCATCACGCAGGCCTGCAGTATCAATAATATGCAGCGGCATACCATCAATATGGATATGTTCGCGTAGCACATCGCGAGTGGTGCCCGCAATATCCGTCACAATTGCGCTGTCTTTACCCGAAAGTGCATTGAGTAGACTTGATTTACCCGCATTCGGACGACCTGCGATAACAACTTTCATACCTTCACGCATGATGGCGCCTTGGTTAGCTTCTTGGCGAACTGCTGACAAGTTATCGATGATAGCTTGTAGGTCCGCAGATACTTTGCCATCGGCTAGAAAGTCGATCTCTTCTTCTGGGAAGTCGATCGCGGCTTCAACGTAAATACGTAGGTGAATTAATGACTCCACTAGCGTATGGATTCGCTGTGAGAAAGCACCTTGCAGAGATTTTAGGGCTGACTTAGCTGCTTCTTCTGAGCTAGCGTCAATTAAGTCAGCGATCGCTTCAGCTTGGGCTAAGTCGAGCTTGTCGTTGAGAAATGCTCGTTCAGAGAATTCACCCGGTCTCGCGGTGCGAATCCCTGAGATTTGTAGAATACGCTTGATCAGCATATCCATGACTACTGGGCCGCCATGACCTTGCAGTTCGAGAACATCTTCCCCAGTAAATGAGTGTGGGTTAGGGAAGTACAGTGCGATACCTTGGTCTAACTCGGTGCCGTCTTGTGCGGTAAATGGGAGATATTCTGCGTAACGTGGACGCAGCTCTTTTCCAGTCACTTCCAGCGCTACTTTGGCCGCTAGGGGGCCAGAAACACGGATAATGCCGACGCCACCACGGCCGGGCGCGGTAGCTTGAGCAACAATGGTATCAGTTGTCATAGTGGTGCCTGTTTAATCTCGATGCCATACAGAGGCAAATAAGTACTGAGGTGAATTGTAATCACCCCAAATAAAAAAGGCGACCTTTTGGCCGCCTTTCTCTGATATTTCCGCTTACTTACGATTTAGTATGTAAGCCTTTCTTCTCCAGCGCTTTGTAAATTAGCGTTTGCTGGATAAGCGTCACAACGTTCGATACTAGCCAGTAAAGAACCAAACCTGACGGGAAGAACAAGAAGAAGAACGTAAACATAACCGGCATAAAGGTCATGATCTTCTGCTGCATTGGATCCGTTACTGTCGTTGGGCTCATCTTCTGGATTAGGAACATTGAAGCACCCATCAGTAGTGGCAAGATGTAGTAAGGGTCTTGCGCTGAAAGGTCATGAATCCAACCGAAGAATGGCGAGTGACGAAGCTCTACCGATTCCATTAGTGCCCAGTATAGCGCGATGAAAATTGGCATCTGTAGGATAAGAGGTAAACAGCCACCGAGTGGGTTTACTTTCTCTTTCTTGTACAGTTCCATCATCTCTTGGCTCATGCGTTGACGGTCATCGCCAATACGCTCACGCATTGCTTGTAGCTTAGGCTGAAGCATGCGCATTTTTGCCATAGAGGTGTATTGCGCTTTCGTTAGTGGGTACATAGCACCACGAACGATGAAGGTTAGACAGATGATTGCCACACCCCAGTTACCCACAAAGCTTTGGATGAATGAAAGCAGTGAGTGAAGTGGTTTCGCAATGAACCACAACCAGCCGTAATCCACTACTAAGTCTAGGTTTGGTGCTACTTCAGCCATTTGGTCTTGAAGTTTTGGACCTACCCATAGTGTCGCTTTGTATTGAGCGCTATCGCCATCAGCAATAGTTTTGTTTGGCATGCGTACACCAATATCGCCTAGGTTGCCGATAACACGTGTGTAAACATTTGTACCTGGCTCGTTACGTGGGATCCACGCAGAAGCGAAGTAGTGTTGGATCATCGCAGCCCAACCTTGACCATCTGGAAGGTTTAGAGACAAGTTGCGATCTTGCATATCTTCGAAGCTGTACTTTTTGTAACGAGTATCTTCTGTTGAGTATGCACCACCACGATATGTTGGCATTGTAATGCTACCACCAGCGTCTAATAGGTTTTGACGTAGGTGAGCGTACATACCAAATGTCGCGTTGTTACCTGATTTATTGACAATATCGTATTCAACGTCAACAGCGTAGCTACCACGTTTAAGAACAAATGTTTTAGTGTACTCTAGGCCGTTTGCTGCAAATGTCATTGGAACGCGAAGTTCATCTTGACCATCAGCTAGGGTAAAGCTGTCTGCAGAAACAGAGTAAGCAGGGCGATTTGTGCTGCTTAAGTCAATGCCTTGAGGACCGACTAGGCCACTTTGAGCAATAAACTGGTGACCAGGTTCATCCTTAAGAAGAACGAAAGAGTCAGCTGAGTCTAGTTCCGCCGAGTATTGGTTTAGATCCGCATGAATCACATCACCACCAACCGTATCAATCGATAGAGTCAATGCATCTGTGGTCACGGTAATCGTTTTGGCCGAAGATTGCTGCGCGGGAGCTGGATCTAGCTCGTCAGCAAATGATGGTGCAGGTAGAGTACTGCTTGATTGAGCCTGCTCAACCGGCTGAGGCGTAGGGTTCTTTGCAACTTGCCATTGTTGGAACAATAGGAAAGAAACCAGTGCTAGCGCGATTAACAGGATATTACGTTGAGAATCCATCGTTAATTGTCTCTGTCTTGTTTTTGGACTGGTGGAACGGGGTCGTAAGTCCAACCCTTGCTATTTAAAGGGTTGCATTTTAATAGACGTTTGCTTGATAACCAACACCCTTTTACAAAACCGTGAGCTTTCAACGCTTCTATGGCATAAGTAGAGCAGGTTGGAGAAAAACGACAACGAGGTCCAAGAAGTGGACTTATAAAGCCTTTATAAAGTCGGACTAAACCGATCGCTATCCGCGAGAGGGGCGAGACAGGCGCTGCCATAATTTATCAAACAATTTGAAAATTTCGTCATTGCTTAAATCTTGCGCGCTTTTCTTAGCAATAACAACATAATCTTTGTGTGCAAGTTGATGTTGATTGTTACGAAAGCTTTCACGAGCCAGACGTTTAAAACGATTGCGACCAACAGCGGTTTTAATCTGTTTCTTTGGAACGGCTAGACCTAGTCGAGGGTGAGATAGACTATTTTTACGAGCAATGATGGTGAAATGAGGTGAGCCAGCTCGATGAGCTTGCTGGAAGACATTTTGATAATGCTCGGGAGTTAACAAACGTAACTCCCGATTGAACGCGTACGTATTCAAAATAATCGAAGATTACTTAGAAAGACGCTTACGGCCTTTAGCGCGACGTGCGTTGATTGTTGCACGACCGTTCTTTGTAGCCATACGTGCACGGAAACCGTGAGTACGCTTGCGCTTTAGAACTGAAGGTTGAAAAGTGCGTTTCATGATAATTACCTTTACTGATCAGTAGTTTTAGGTCAATGTTAACCCGGCGTGGGCATATAGGTCTTCTTTATATATAAAGAGGACAAACCGACGCCTCTCAACAAAGAGGCGGAATTGTAATCACAGTCACACAAAGTGTCAATCATTGTGCAACTGCTAAATTCCGGCCGGGCGATTATACGTAGTGTGAGCAAAATCTCAAGGATCAAACGATCCTCTTTTGTGATCTTTACTCTGCACCGACTTGTCGAAGGAATTTTTGTAAGCGAGGATCTTGTGGATTACCAAAGATATCCTGTGGAGAACCTTGCTCGACAATGTTGCCTTCCGCCATAAAGATCACGCGATCCGCGACCTCTCTAGCAAATTGCATTTCGTGAGTAACCACCAGCATTGTCTGGTGTTTTGTCGCTAAGTCCTTCATTAGGTTAAGAACTTCTCCTACCCATTCTGGATCAAGAGCTGAAGTCGGCTCATCGAAAAGCAGTAATTCTGGCTGTAGTGCCATCGCGCGACCAATACCGACACGCTGCTGTTGGCCCCCAGACAATGCCGCTGGATAACTTTGGCCTTTGTCACTTAAGCCAATATCATCAAGAATCTGTTGAGCACGCTTCAGTGCGTCGGATTTCTTCCATCCTCTCACCGTGATCAGCCCTTCAGCAATATTTTGCAAAGCGGTCATATGAGCGAAAAGTGCGTAGTTTTGAAAGACAAAACCGGTCTTACGGCGCAGAGCAAGCACTTCAGCTTTGCTATGTTTTTCACTATCGACGCTGACATCATCAATAGTAATCGTGCCTTTATCTGCACTTTCTAGGAAGTTGACTGTACGAAGTAAGGTCGATTTACCTGTACCACTTGAGCCAATAATCACGATGATTTCGCCTTGTTTGATCTCTAGGTTGATACCTTTTAAGACCTCTGTCTCGCCAAAGCGCTTATGAATATTATCTAGTTTGATCATCGTACATACGCCTTATTCAGTTTCGCTTCTGCCCAAATCTGTACTCGAGTTAGGATCACAACCACACCCCAGTAGATAAGTGCTACAGCTAAGAATGCTTCAAAGAATCGGAAGCTTGATGATGCTTCCATTTGCGCTTTGGCCATGATTTCTGCTACGCCCAGCGTAAAGGCAAGCGATGTCGATTTGATCATGTCAATGAAGTAGTTCATTAGTGAAGGTAGAGCGACGCGAGTTGCTTGCGGCAGGATCACTCGACGCATAGCTTGAGTGGTTGTCATGCCGACAGATAGACTGGCTTCCATTTGGCTGCGATCAATACCAATAATGGCTGCCCGGATACTCTCTGCCATGTAAGCGGCAAAGTGGAGCGTTAAACCAATGACCGCCGCGCTGAATGCGTCTAGCCCTACTAACCAAGGGAAAACTTGCGGTAGGCCATAGTAGAGTAGGAACAACTGCACTAAAAGTGGAGTACCACGAAAGAAGCTGATGTACAGTTGGCTAAGTTGATCCAATACCGGCACTTTAAATACACGGATATTGGCTAAGATGACTGACAAAATCAGTGAAAAGACCAGACCCCATGTGGCCATTTCCATGGTTGTTCCCAGATACTTGAGTAGTATCGGCATCAACTCCAGCATGTAGTTAAAATCAAATCCCATAATTTGTCCTAAATGTATAACGACATAGAAAAGCAAAACCCACTGCAAAGGAAGGAAAGCAGTGGGTTAAAGCTCTACCTGAATAAGTTAGGTAGAAAACTAAGTTGGATTACTGAGTGATGTCAGCACCAAACCATTTTTGCGAGATTTTCTCAAGCGTGCCATCGGCGCGCATTGCTGCAAGTGCTTGGTTCACTTCTGCTTGCAGTTTTTTACCGTTGTCATTGTTAACAAATGGCCATGCGTTTTCGATGGTCTCGAACGGTTGTCCTGCTAGTTGAAGTGGCAGACCCGTCTTTTTGATTAACTCTAAAGCAGATAGACGATCCATCACAAACGCATCAGCACGGCCTAAAGCCACATCATGCTCGATACCTGTATCGTAAGTTTTAATGTTGATCTTGCCTGCTTTATCGTAATCACGAAGCAGTTGATCGAAATTAGAACCTAGGTTAACTGCAACTGTTTTACCCTCAAGATCTTCAACACCTTGAATCGCGTCATTGCCTTTACGAACGGTAATTTGAGCACCGTCAACAACGTATGGGTCAGCAAATAGGTACTTCGCCTTACGTGCGTCCGTCATTGTGATCTGGTTAGAAATCGTATCAATGCGACCTGTTTCTAGTAAACCAAATAGGCCAGAGAAATTCGCCGTAACGTATTCAACTTTATAATCATTACGTTTGCCGATCTCATCCCATAAATCCACTTCAAAACCTTGTAGCTGGTCTTGTTTAACAAAAGTGAATGGAAAATAGCGTCCAGACATGCCAACTTTGACCTCAGTCGCAGCTTGAACGGTTGCGGCAGATAGTGCGATTGCTGCAACGGCAGCTTTAATCCAGGTTTTCATAGTACAACTCCATATAATTATGGGGATAAATATTACTGTTAGTTCACTTAATTAGAGAAATAACCAAGTGCGATAACCTAGATATTAGAGTAATAAGGTTAAATTTGATGGCATACATTTGTCATGTTTGAAGTCGGTGAATAACGATCCAAATCAGGGAAAATTGGGTGCTACAAAAAAGTTTCATACACAGAGTTATCACCAGAATGACGATCTTAGTATATTTGCTCATTTGTGGATCAATGTGTGAGTAATAGTGGGGCAGTGTGTGGGGATCCAACCAATAATCTCGAAAATATTGTGAATAACTTAGATCTTATTCACTGGAACGACGATCAATTGCTGGCGATCTTGGTTATCAACAGGTAAAATTGCCAATCTTTTCCGATCAATTACTTCGAGTGGGGGCACCGTGTCATCTTCGCTTTGGTTGCAATGCCAGCAACAATTACAAGAAGAGCTTACCGCAACTGAGTTCAATACTTGGATCCGTGGTCTACAAGCGGAGCTCAATGACAATACTCTCACTTTATTTGCCCCAAATCGCTTTGTGCTTGATTGGGTGCGTGATAAGTATCTCAATAGCATCAACCGTTTATTAAAAGAATATTGTGGAAACGATATTCCGAGCCTGCATTTTGAAATTGGCAGTCGTCCTGCGGTTGCACCTAAGCCAAAGCGGACTCCAGCTGACATCGCCGCTGAATCATCAGCGCCAGCGCAGTTGCAAGCTCGTAAGCCTGTGCATAAAACATGGGATGATGACGCAGAGGCGATCGCGGACATCAATCACCGTTCAAATGTGAACCCTAAGCATAAGTTTACTAACTTCGTTGAAGGTAAATCGAACCAGCTCGGTTTGGCAGCAGCGCGTCAAGTCTCTGATAATCCAGGCTCTGCTTATAACCCTCTGTTTTTATATGGTGGTACGGGCTTAGGCAAAACTCACCTATTGCACGCAGTCGGCAATGCCATTGTGGATAACAAGCCAAATGCGAAAGTGGTGTACATGCACTCAGAGCGTTTCGTGCAAGATATGGTGAAAGCGCTGCAGAACAACGCGATTGAAGAGTTCAAACGTTACTATCGTAGCGTTGACGCATTGCTTATCGATGACATTCAATTCTTTGCTAATAAAGAGCGTTCGCAAGAAGAGTTCTTCCATACCTTTAATGCGTTACTTGAAGGCAATCAGCAGATCATTTTGACATCTGACCGTTATCCGAAAGAGATCAGCGGCGTAGAAGATCGTTTAAAATCTCGCTTTGGTTGGGGGCTAACGGTTGCGATCGAGCCTCCTGAGCTAGAGACGCGCGTTGCGATCTTGATGAAGAAAGCAGAAGATCACCAAATTCACCTTGCGGATGAAGTGGCATTCTTTATTGCTAAGCGTCTACGTTCTAATGTTCGTGAACTCGAAGGTGCACTAAACCGCGTTATTGCTAATGCCAACTTCACCGGTCGTCCTATTACGATTGATTTTGTTCGCGAAGCGCTTCGTGATCTACTGGCTCTGCAAGAAAAGCTGGTCACCATCGACAACATTCAAAAGACAGTCGCGGAATACTACAAGATTAAAGTAGCTGACCTGCTGTCTAAGCGTCGTTCACGCTCGGTTGCTCGCCCACGCCAACTTGCTATGGCCTTGGCTAAAGAGCTAACCAACCACAGCTTACCTGAAATTGGTGATGCGTTTGGTGGCCGTGACCATACAACGGTTCTACATGCTTGTCGTAAGATAGAGCAGCTACGCGAAGAGAGTCATGACATTAAAGAAGATTACTCGAACTTGATTCGTACCCTTTCTTCTTAATTCGCAGTATCCTAATGCCTCACGTATTGAGGTAATTGCACCTGACCATTACTCTTTGTATAAGCAAAAAGAAATCTGATAAGAGCGTCCTATGAAATTTTCCATTGAACGTAGCCATTTAATTAAGCCTCTTCAACAAGTATCGGGTGCTTTAGGTGGTCGTCCAACTTTACCTATCCTTGGTAACCTACTGCTAAAAGTAGAAGATAATGTGCTGTCTATGACAGCAACCGATCTTGAAGTGGAACTGATCAGTCGAGTGACGTTAGAAGGGGATTTTGAAGCGGGTAGTATTACCGTACCCTCACGAAAATTCTTAGATATCTGCCGTGGCCTGCCAGATGATTCAGTGATTACCTTTGTATTAGAAGGCGATCGCGTTCAAGTTCGTTCTGGTCGTAGCCGATTCTCACTGTCGACATTGCCGGCAAATGAGTTTCCAAATATTGAAGATTGGCAGAGCGAAGTTGAAATCTCTCTAACTCAAGCTGAATTACGCGGCTTGGTTGAGAAGACACAATTCTCGATGGCCAACCAAGACGTACGTTACTACCTCAACGGTATGTTGTTTGAGATTGAAGGGACTACTCTGCGCAGTGTGGCAACCGATGGTCACCGTATGGCGGTATCTCAAACTCAGTTAGGTGCTGATTTTGCTCAGCAGCAGATCATTGTACCGCGTAAAGGTGTGCTTGAACTGGTTAAGTTGATGGATGCTCCAGAGCAACCGGTGACTCTACAGATTGGCAGTTCCAATGTTCGTGCAGAAGTGAACAACTTTGTCTTCACTTCTAAGCTTGTTGATGGCCGTTTCCCGGATTATCGCCGCGTAATGCCGCAAAGCACCACTAAAACGCTAGAGACTGGTTGTGATGAATTGCGTCAGGCATTTTCACGCGCAGCTATCTTGTCGAATGAAAAATTCCGTGGTGTACGGGTGAATTTAGCAGATACTGAAATGCGCATCACCGCGAACAACCCTGAGCAAGAAGAAGCGGAAGAGATGCTAGACGTTAGCTTTGAAGGCGAGCCGATTGAGATTGGTTTTAACGTTAGTTACGTCTTGGATGTTCTTAATACATTGCGTTGTGAAAAAGTTCGAATCTCAATGTCGGATGCCAATGCTAGTGCATTAATCGAGAATGCCGATGATGACAGTGCCATGTATGTGGTGATGCCAATTCGACTCTAGCATGCCGCTTTCTCGTCTTATTATTCAGCAATTTCGAAACATTAAAGCCTGTGATATTGAACTATCAGCAGGCTTTAACTTTCTTATTGGTCCTAACGGAAGTGGCAAAACAAGTGTCCTAGAAGCTATCTATTTGTTAGGGCATGGCCGCTCGTTTAAGAGCTCTCTGACAGGTCGAGTGATCCAAAATGACCATAACGAACTGTTTGTTCATGGGCGTTTTTTGAACTCGGATCAATTTGAGCTACCAATTGGCATTAATAAGCAGCGTGATGGCTCAACAGAGGTTAAAATAGGCGGTCAATCTGGGCAAAAGTTGGCGCAGTTGGCACAAGTGTTACCGCTACAGTTAATTCATCCTGAAGGGTTTGATTTACTGACAGATGGACCAAAACATCGCCGTGCATTTATCGACTGGGGAGTATTTCATACCGAGTCAGCATTTTATGATGCATGGGGCCGATTTAAACGCTTGAACAAACAGCGTAATGCGCTGCTTAAAACCGCTCGTAGTTATCGCGAACTCAGCTATTGGGATCAAGAGATGGCTCGACTGGCGGAGAACATCAGTCTTTGGCGCTCTGTTTATGTTGAGCAGATGAAATCCAAAGCAGAACAAATATGTCAGACTTTTTTGCCCGAGTTTGATATCCAGCTCAAGTATTATCGTGGCTGGGACAAAGAAACACCTTATCAAGAAATTCTCGAGAAGAATTTTGAACGGGATCAGGCATTGGGGTACACCTTTAGTGGACCCAACAAAGCCGACTTAAAAATCAAGGTAAATGGCACGCCTGTGGAAGATGTTCTGTCACGTGGTCAGCTTAAATTGATGGTGTGTGCATTGCGTGTTGCGCAGGGGCAGCATCTGACAGAGATGACGGGCAAACAGTGTATTTACTTAATTGATGACTTTGCATCGGAATTAGATAGCCAACGTCGCAAGCGTCTTGCAGATTGCTTGAAAGAGACGGGGGCTCAAGTTTTTGTAAGTTCTATTACTGACAGCCAGATCGCCGACATGGTCGATGAAAATGGCAAGATGTTCCATGTGGAACATGGCACAATAGAACAAAATATATAGCGGAAGATAACTCATGTCTGAAAATTACGATTCATCGAGTATTAAAGTACTAAAAGGTCTGGACGCCGTACGTAAGCGTCCTGGTATGTACATCGGCGACACGGATGATGGTACCGGTCTGCACCACATGGTTTTTGAGGTGGTGGATAACTCAATTGATGAAGCGTTGGCAGGTCACTGTAAAGACATCATTGTGACAATTCATGAGGATAACTCAGTTTCTGTGAGCGATGACGGCCGTGGTATTCCAACGGAAATGCACCCAGAAGAGAAAGTATCAGCAGCAGAAGTTATCATGACGGTACTTCACGCTGGTGGTAAGTTCGATGACAACTCATACAAGGTATCGGGCGGTCTTCACGGTGTTGGTGTCTCTGTGGTAAACGCACTGTCTGAAAAAGTGACACTAACTATTCATCGTGGTGGTCATATCCATACTCAGACTTACCATCATGGTGAGCCTCAAGCGCCACTAGCGGTTGTCGGTGATACGGATAAAACCGGTACGCAAATTCGTTTCTGGCCAAGCGGTGAGACATTCTCAAACACTGAATTCCACTACGATATTTTAGCGAAGCGTCTACGTGAATTATCATTCCTAAACTCTGGTGTTTCTATCATGCTGAAAGATGAGCGTGAAGAAGACAAGAGCGATCACTTTATGTTTGAAGGTGGTATTCAAGCATTCGTTGATCACCTAAACACTAACAAAACACCAATCATTGAGAAAATCTTCCACTTCGATTATGAGCGTGAAGATGGTATTTCTGTTGAAGTGGCAATGCAGTGGAACGACGGCTTCCAAGAAAACATCTACTGTTTCACCAACAACATTCCTCAGCGCGATGGTGGTACTCACTTAGCGGGCTTCCGTGCAGCACTAACACGTACTCTGAATACTTTCATGGATAAAGAAGGTTTTTCTAAGAAAGCGAAAACAGCTACGTCTGGTGATGATGCGCGCGAAGGTCTAACTGCGGTTGTCTCTGTAAAAGTGCCGGATCCTAAGTTCTCAAGCCAAACCAAAGACAAGCTAGTTTCATCAGAAGTGAAATCTGCAGTTGAATCGGCAATGGGTGAGAAACTGTCTGAGTTCCTAGTGGAAAACCCAACAGAAGCGAAGATGGTTTGTTCTAAAATCATCGACGCGGCACGTGCTCGTGAAGCAGCGCGTAAAGCTCGTGAAATGACTCGTCGTAAAGGCGCGCTAGATTTAGCGGGTCTACCGGGCAAGCTAGCTGACTGTCAGGAAAAAGATCCTGCACTCTCTGAACTATACATAGTGGAGGGTGATTCGGCAGGCGGCTCCGCAAAACAAGGCCGTAACCGTAAGAACCAAGCAATCCTACCGCTTAAAGGTAAGATTCTTAACGTTGAAAAAGCACGTTTCGACAAGATGCTTTCTTCACAAGAAGTTGCAACGTTAATCACAGCACTCGGCTGTGGTATCGGTCGCGACGAATACAACCCAGACAAACTGCGTTACCACAACATCATCATCATGACCGATGCCGACGTCGATGGTTCGCACATCCGTACGCTACTATTGACCTTCTTCTACCGTCAAATGCCAGAGCTTATTGAGCGTGGCTACGTGTACATTGCTCAGCCACCGCTTTACAAAGTGAAGAAAGGCAAGCAAGAGCAGTACATCAAAGATGAAGATGCAATGAACCAATACCAAGTAGCATTGGCATTAGATAACGCAGCTCTTCATGTTAACCCTGAAGCGCCAGCTTTATCTGGTGAAGCATTAGAGAAGCTTGTTCAGCAATACAACGCGGGTATCAAGCTGGTGGATCGTATGAGCCGCCGTTACCCACGCGCTCTAGTGCACGAGTTCATTTACACGCCACGCCTAACGGCTGAGCAGTGTCATGATGCAGCAGCAGTTGAAGCTTGGACAGAGCAGTTAGTGAAACAGCTAAATGCGAAAGAAGTGGGCGCAAGCCAATACAGCTTCGAAGTTGAGCAGCACGCTGAGCTAGGTCTAAATCTACCTAAGATCATCGTACGTACACACGGTGTAACACACGAATTTGCTCTAAGCATCGACCTAATCAACTCTAAAGAGTACAGCAAGCTTGCGTCTCTTTCTGAAGCATTAGACGGCCTAGTTGAAGACGGTGCTTACATCAAGCGTGGTGAACGTACTCAGCCTGTATCGAGCTTCGTTGAAGCACTTAACTGGTTGATTAAAGAATCTCGTCGTGGATTAAGCCTACAGCGTTACAAAGGTCTAGGTGAGATGAACCCAGATCAGCTTTGGGAAACCACTATGGACCCAGAAACACGCCGCATGATGCAGGTAACGATTGAAGATGCAGTAGGTGCTGACCAATTGTTCACGACACTAATGGGTGACCAAGTAGAACCTCGTCGTAACTTCATCGAAGAGAATGCGTTGAAGGTTGCCAACTTGGATGTATAGATTCTCCTTTATTGGATTAATCTAAATAGATTTAAAAAGACCGTCAGAAGTGGCGGTCTTTTTTATTGGTCAATATTTTATTTATTTTTCAATTACCTGGAATATTATCCTCAAGAGGGAGTAACAACCGAGTTGGGGATCTCTAGTAGTGCGTTGAAAATTTTTTAGTCCGATCCCTTGAAACTAATTTACCCTAACCACATATCTATTTGTGAAGAGGAAAGCTGTCTTGCTCAAGAGAGAAGAAACAGACCTCTGGACTTGTTGGCTTCGTATCGCTCAAGAGAGGATGACGATAGCAACACACAATTGAACTTGATTCGTTTCTATGTCCCCGTGCATATAGCCTAACAGAGGCAGCCAGAGGAGTAGCAAATGAGTCCCTTAGTCGGTCATGTTCGAACATAAGATCGAACCGTGCAAACTCACGACTAAGACTATTGCTTACTAAAAGGATAGCATTATGAGAACTGTAGATTTCACTCCACTTTACCGCAACGCAATTGGCTTCGATCGTCTATTTAACATGATGGAAGCAACATCAGCGAAAAACACTTCAGGCGGTTACCCTCCTTACAATATTGAACAGCAAGATGATAACCACTACCGCATTACAATGGCTGTAGCCGGTTTCGCGGAAGAGCAACTCGATCTTACTCAGAAAGAGAACATGCTGATTGTAAAAGGTGAGCGTCAAGCTGAAGAAGGCAAAAACTACGTTTATCAAGGCATTGCCGAGCGCGATTTTGAACGCAAGTTCCAGTTGGCTGATTACGTAAAAGTGATTGGCGCAAGCATGGAAAACGGTCTTCTGCACATCGACTTAGAGCGCGAAATTCCAGAAGCAATGCAGCCACGTAAGATTGCAATCAATGACAAGAACCTCATTGAAGGTTAAATGCCAGCGGCTCTCGTGAGCTAAAAATTGTCGGTAAATAAAAGTGAAAGAGCACCCTTACCTTGAAAAAGGCGGTGCTCTTTTTTGTATTTAGCTTTTAGGATATGCATGACCTGTGTGGCGATTGCGGCAAGTATGCGAAGACATTGCGTAGTGGCTATCCCCAGCAATGAATACTCTTCAAGCGACTTGGAAAGTAATTGCTATTCAAGTCATAACTAGGCATTAACCTTGCTGGTATGCCTTTTCAACTTCCTCTGCAATAATTTTGATGCCTTTTTGCATCATCTCATCCTCTTGAACATAGTTCATGCGTAGACACTGATGAGCATGATCCCAGTCATCCTCTTGACCAATAAAGAAGTATTCGCCTGGTACAATCAAAACTCCACGAGCTTTAAGGCGCTTGTACAGCTCCATTGTTGTGATCGGCAATTCATCAAACCATAGCCATAAGAAGATGGCACCTTCCGGTTTATGAATACGAAAGCGAGGATCGGTAATCTCATTTTGCAGTAACTCTACCGCTCGCTGAGATTTTTGCTGATAGAAAGGTTTGATGACATTTGAGCTCAGTTTTAGCAGGTCGCCTTTCTCAATCATACGATTGGCAATCGCGGGCCCTAAGCTGCCCGGAGCTAAACTAATAATGCCATTCATATTGGTCATCGCCTGGGTGATCTCTTCACTCGCAATCACAATACCGCAGCGTACGCCTGGTAAGCCTAACTTGGACAAGCTCATACATAGAATGGTGTTTTCATTCCAGAATGGCTGTACGTCTTCAAAAATAATATTTGGGAAAGGTAAGCCATAGGCATTATCGATGATCAGCGGAATGTTGTTTTCACGCGCTAATTTATCGAGCTTTTGAATTTCTTCATCAGTTAAAACGTTGCCAGTGGGGTTAGTTGGGCGTGAAGCACAGATTGCAGCGACAGAGTCATCCACTTTTAGTTGCTCAAAATCGACATGGTATTTAAACAAGCCGTTGTCGAGCATTTCAATTTCAGGGTGATAAGAAACGAAGATATCCTCATCGATACCTGCATCACCATAGCCAATATACTCAGGCGCTAGAGGCAGTAGAATCTTTTTGTGTGAACCATCAGGTTGCTTACCTGCTAATAAATTAAATAGGTAAAAGAAACCACTTTGGCTGCCGTTGGTTAAGCTAATATTTTTTTCGCTGATGTTCCAGCCATAGGTCTCTTTCAATAGCTTGGCGAGTGCTTTTACGAATGTATTTTTGCCTTGAGGACCATCGTAGTTCGCCATGGCGGCCACGAGTTCTCCATTGGCGAGCATCTCTTCACTAGTTTGACGAAAGTAATCGAACATGGCTGGAATCGCGGCAGGATTACCACCACCGAGCATGATGGCACCAGGGGTGCGAAGGCCATCATTTAAATCATCCATTAATTGTGTGATACCGGAGTACTGATTGAATTTTTCACCAAACTTAGAGAATTGCATTACTGATTTTACCTAATTCATTATTGTCATTGCTTATTGTTATCAGAGATCAGTGCGTGGCTGACCAATAGAGTAATCCTTGAACATACCTTAATGATAATAAGACGAAAAGCACTAAATTGGGGCATTGATAAAGAAAAGCCCAACTCCGAGGAGTTGGGCTTGAGTAGACTTATAAAGCGTAAGGCTTTATTTGCGCTGAGATTTATTTCTGTAGTAGAGAAATATCCGCGATCTGAAGGAACAAGTTACGTAGGTTGTTCAGTAGCGTTAGACGGTTCTTCTTCAGAGCTTCGTCGTCTGCCATTACCATTACGTTATCGAAGAAGGCATCAACAGGCTCGCGTAGACCCGCTAGCTTGCTTAGCGCTTCTTGGTAGTTACCTGTAGCAAATACTGGCTCTAGCGCTTCAGTCATCACTTCAACGCTTTCTGCTAGTGCTTTCTCTGCGTCTTCTTGTAGAAGTGCTAGGTCGATCTCAGCAGCTAGTTCACCGTCGAATTTCGCTAGGATGTTACCTACACGCTTATTCGCAGCAGCTAGTGCTTCAGCGGCTTCTAGCTCACGGAAGTGAGATACCGCTTTCACACGTTGGTCGAAGTCTGCTGGTTTGGTTGGGCGGTTAGCCAGTACTGCTTGGATGATATCCACGCTGAAGCCTTCGTCTTTGTACCATGCATTGAAACGACCAAGCATGAAGTCGATTACGTCAGCTTCTACGTTGTCGTTAGTTAGCTTGTCGCCTAGTAGCTCTTTCGCTTTTGCGATTAGGTCTGTTAGGTCTAGGTTGTAGCCGTTTTCTACGATGATACGTAGTACACCTAGAGATGCACGACGAAGTGCAAATGGGTCAGAGCCTTTAGGTGCTTGGCCGATACCGAAGATACCAACGATAGTATCTAGCTTGTCTGCCATTGCGACTGCTGAAGAGATGCCTGTGCTTGGTAGATCGTCACCAGCAAAACGAGGCATGTACTGCTCGTAAAGTGCTAGTGCAACTTGCTCGTCTTCACCATCGTGAGTTGCGTAGTGCATACCCATAACACCTTGAGTATCCGTGAATTCGAATACCATTGATGTCATTAGGTCACATTTAGCCAGTAGGCCTGCGCGCTTAGATTTTTCAACGTCAGCATCGATTTGCTCAGCGATGTAGCCAGCAAGCTCAGTGATACGGTCCGTCTTGTCTTTGATAGTACCAAGCTGCTTCTGGAAGATAGCTTGCTCTAGTTCAGGTAGACGGTCGATTAGAGGACGCTTACGGTCAGTGTTGAAGAAGAATTCTGCATCCGCAAGACGTGGACGTACAACCTTCTCGTTACCTTCGATTACGTAGCGAGGCTCTTTCGATTCGATGTTTGAAACGAAGATGAAGTTAGGTAGTAGCTTCTTGTTGTCATCGTAAACAGGGAAGTACTTCTGGTCACCTTTCATGGTGTAAACCAAAGCTTCTGAAGGTACTTTTAGGAACTCTTCTTCAAACTTCGCAGTTAGCACTACTGGCCACTCAACCAGAGAAGTCACTTCTTCTACTAGGTCATCTTCTAGATCCGCTGTACCACCAACCGCTGCTGCTGCTTTTTGCGAATCAGCAAGGATGATCGCTTTACGCGCTTCGTAATCTGCCATTACTTTACCGCGCTCTTCTAGGATCGCTGGGTATTGCTCTGCAGATTCGATAGTGAACTCTTGTTCACCCATGAAGCGGTGACCACGGATAGTGCGGTCTGATGCTACGCCTAGGATCTCACCTTGGATAAGATCAGAGCCCATTAACATAGTTAGCGTTTTAACCGGGCGGATAAATTGAGTAGTCTTGTTACCCCAGCGCATTGGCTTAGCGATAGGCAGGTTACCTAGTGCTTTAGCCGCCAGCTCAACAACGATTTCAGACGTTGCTTGGCCTTTTACTTCTTGTTTGAAAAGAAGCCATTCGCCCTTGTCTGTTACTAGACGGTCAGCTTGTTCAACAGTGATACCGTTACCACGCGCCCAGCCTTGAGCCGCTTTGGTTGCGTTACCGTCAGCATCGAATGCCACAGAAACTGCAGGACCACGCTTCTCAACCACTTTGTCAGCTTGGCCTTCAGCTAGAGCTGAAACCTTAAGTGCTAGACGACGAGGAGCGGCGTACCATTTTACACCTTCATGTGCTAGGTCTGCGCCTTTTAGTTCAGCTTCGAAGTTTGCTGCGAACGCTTCCGCTAGAGTGCGAAGTTGCGTTGGTGGTAGCTCTTCAGTACCCAGTTCAATTAGAAATTCTTTAGCCATGATTACTTCTCCTCTTCCTTACGGCACATTGGGAAGCCAAGCGCTTCACGTGATGCGTAGTATGCTTCAGCAACTGATTTAGTCAGGTTGCGGATACGAAGGATGTAACGTTGGCGCTCTGTTACAGAGATAGCTTTACGCGCATCAAGAATGTTGAATGCGTGACCCGCTTTTAGAATGCGCTCGTAAGCTGGAAGCGGAAGTGGCTTTTCTAGCTCAAGTAGCTCTTTACACTCTTTCTCGCACTGGTCGAAGAACGTGAATAGGAAATCTACGTCAGCGTGCTCGAAGTTGTAAGTGGATTGCTCAACTTCGTTTTGGTGGAAGATATCACCGTAAGTCACGTTAGAGCCGTCTGGTGCCACGTTCCATACAAGATCGTAAACTGAATCTACTTCTTGAATGTACATTGCTAGACGCTCGATACCGTAAGTGATCTCACCAGTAACAGGCTTACACTCAAGGCCACCAACTTGTTGGAAGTAAGTGAACTGAGTCACTTCCATACCGTTTAGCCATACTTCCCAACCAAGACCCCATGCGCCTAGCGTTGGGTTTTCCCAGTTATCTTCTACGAAACGAATATCGTGAACTAGCGGATCGATACCAAGAACTTCAAGTGAGCCTAAGTACAACTCCTGAATGTTATCTGGAGAAGGTTTTAGGGCTACTTGGAATTGATAATAGTGCTGCAGACGGTTCGGGTTTTCACCGTAACGGCCATCGGTAGGACGACGTGAAGGTTGAACGTAAGCTGTCGACATTGGCTCTG
>Ga0209379_10000496_pt1 | contig 32743 bp, 28 predicted proteins | sample tdDd001_FD_187124 | JGI IMG/M metagenome (GOLD analysis project Ga0209379, IMG submission 187124) | Marine sediment microbial communities from the Atlantic coast under amendment with organic carbon and nitrate - tdDd00.1 (SPAdes)... | ecosystem: Environmental > Aquatic > Marine > Coastal >... | reverse complement strand
ACAATTGTTGGAGCAATCTCAGATAGCTCTTTGTACTTTCCTGCACCACGAGGACCGACAACAATTAGATCGGGTTTCTGTGTATAAATGGTTTCAAAATCTGGCTCAAACAAACTACCCGCCGACACAAACTCTCCATCGCGATATTGGGCCAAATAGTCTGGGAACATGCTAACTGTTGAAACAGCAACAGGTTCTACGCCCAAAGCTTTTACGGTATCCAAAGGGCCTAACCCTATTACCACTACGCGTTCAGGTTTAGTTTCAACCTTTGTCGTGCCTTTTATATGCTCAACTTCAACAGTCTTTGCACTCGAACCAAATGCAGTTAGGGCAAGAGCAAGCGCCAATGTTTTCATCTTCATCGATTTTTCCTTATCAAAACCTAATGCAACGCATTATCATTTAGATTTTTATTACTGTCGATAGAGAAAATGAATTTTTGTGCCATTCGAATAGGATTCACTCAGTTCAGTGCCCCAAAAGACAAAAGATAGGATGTTATAAAAGAAAAGAGAGCCGTTTGGCTCTCTGTTAAAACTAAAAGAAGTCGATCGATGTACGACCATTTTTATTCCGTGGTGCCGAGCTCTTCGGCTTAGCATCGGATGATTGCTTGGACTGTTTCTTACTAGACGTTTTCTTAGCTTTGCTCGAACTCGATTTTTGTTTCGCGTTCGCCGGTACCTTCGCTTTGGATCGCGGCGCTTTAGGCTCTACTTTTGGTTCTGGCTCAGTAATCGGCGCATCACAAACCACAACGTAGTATTCTTGATTAAACTCGAAAAAGTCCCCGTCATACATTTTACGGCGTTTACGAGTTTCAAGCTCACCATTTACGGCAACATACCCTTCTGCGATGAGGTGCTTCGCTTCACCTCCTCCACCAACCAAGTTAGCAATTTTAAACACTTTATATAACTCGATAGGATGCGATGAAACTTCAATACCGATCGCTTCGATTTCTATTTCTTCGCCTTGTTCGTACTCTTCACTCATAACGTACTCTAAGGTAGATATTGTCAATTTCTTGAGTCTAATCCCTATATCCCAATAAATAAACTAAAGTTATTACTAGTAGCATCAATTAAATGGGTATTCTCGTGCGCTGGTGGTTAAAAGGCCTTATTGCATTTTTTACAACATCGGCATTTGCTTATGAGCCGCTAAAGCAAGTGGTGATCTATGGCGATGATTCTTATCCACCCTATAGCTACCATGTTAATGGTGAAGCTAAGGGTATTTATACCGAAATACTGAAAGTTGTCTTTTCTCAAATGGATGGCTACTCAATTAAAATCAAGCCTATCCCATGGAAGCGAGGACTGAAACTGCTCGAACTGGGTAGAGGCTTTGCGCTCTACCCTCCCTATTATTATGCTGACCAGCGATTTTTCATTTCACCATATTCAGAGCCCATTCTTGATGAACAAGTCGTCGTATTTTGTCGGCAAGAGAGTATTCAAGGTAGAAAAACGACTAACTGGCCAGAGGATTACTTTGGACTCACGATTGGGATAAATGAAGCTTTTTCTTTAGGTGGAGAAGCATTTTGGGACGCTGTCGCTCAAAACAAAATACGCACCCTCTCAGCCAAAGGGAATGAGCTAAGCCTTATAGCTCTGTACGAAAAACAGAGCGATTGCTACATAAACGATAAACTCTCTGTTCTTTGGGCGCTTGAAGATCTAAAAATAAGTCGCAAGGTTCCACCGAATTGGGAACTTGTCGAAACCGCTATGGTGAGTCACGAACAAGGTTACCTTGGTTTCACAAACGTAAACCCACTAATGTACCCCTATAAATCCGATTTTGTCGCCCAATTCAACACCCACTTAAAGCGGCTTAAACAGGATGGAACCATTGATAAACTGATCAGCGATTACCTTTCAAATAGGCATTAGCTGACATCCTTCTGACAGACTTTCCTTATTGGAAAGTGCGCCTTTCCACCTTTTCCGTCAGTTTTGTCTTACATTACTTCCATCGGAACAAGCAGTGCACGGACGACACTTACAATAAACTAAAAAAGAGAAAGAATAATGATGTCAGCAACTAAAACACTCGTAATCGATAGCCAACCAATTATGCGTTCTGCGGTCGAGCAACTTGTTTACGAATTGCTCCCAAGAGCACAGGTTTTACAAGCAAGTTCAGCGACATTCGGAGTTCAAGTCGTCAAAAACCACGCAATTGATTTGGTAATTCTAGATGTTGATCTGGAAAACTCAGATGGTTTTGAATTTGTTCGCCGCGCAAGAGCGCATGGGTATAAAGGTAAAATCTTGTTCCTTTCAGGTAACAAGCACCCAATGTACTCGGACACCGCACGCAAGCTTGGAGCAAATGGCTACGTTGCAAAATTTGAATCTACTCCAGTGTTGAAAGAAGCCATTATTAGTGTCATTCGCGGCTACAAAGTATTTAAGCAAGAGCGTGCAACCTCTCGCAGAAACACGACCTTATCTAACCGAGAAACTGTCGTGTTCAATTACCTAGTAAAAGGCTACACCAACAAAAAGATTTCTGAGTTACTGTCGTTAAGCTCAAAGACTATCAGTACTTACAAATCACGAATTCTCGACAAATATAATGTCGATTCAATTGTTGAACTAATGAATCTACAAGAGCATCTATATGTGTCAGTCTCCGAGACTAGAACAGATATTGCCTAAGCTTCTTAGCCAATAAAACGTGCAGAGGATTGCTGTGATGCACCATCTTGTAGTTAGCGACTACAGACGGTGCATGTTCGAGCTGTAGATGCTCAGGTAATACACTCACACAGTAATCTTCGCGCTCTAATAAATGCTTAGTGGCTGGTAACAATGTTGCCGACTCGGTTGCTTCCAGCATTTCAAACAAGCAAGTAATATTGTCCACGACACCAATCTTATGGATATCAATTCCTTGCTCTTTCAATGCGAGTTTTGTTACCGCTTGTTTATCTTGCCAACCTTTCATTTCCATCATGATGTACGGCATGGCAAGTTTCTCTTCCAACGTTTTCGAACAATATTTTTTCGAACAAACAATGCCTCCAAGGTAGCGGCCTAAATGCTTCTGGTAAATGGTTTTGGTCAGGTCCGGGTTGAAATACTGTACACCGACATCGATCTTGTCATCGAGTAAGCCTTCAATAGAATCGTCAGACCAAGTTGTAATGCTAATAAAAGAATTCGGGAAAGTTTCGAACAAATCCACCATCAAGGATTTTCCAAAAAGATATTGAGCTAAACTCGGTAACGCAATAGTGATGGGTTTATCATACGTCGCTGGATCGAAGTCTTCTTTTTGTACCGCGCCATTTATCAGGTCTAACCCTTGCTCCACTTGCGGCAGAAGTTGCAATGTGAACTCCGTAGGTTCGTATTCATTTGCTCCCCTAACAAACAATTGGTCTCCCAACTGTTCTCTCAGCTTCGCTAAATGCTTACTTACTGCACTTTCCGTCTTACCCAGTACTTTCGCTACTGGCTTTAACTGACGGTGCTTATCCAACAGTGTAAGCACTTTGAGCAAGTTGAGATCTAATTGAGACTTCATATCCTACCTATTTTTAGCCGCGTAAACGCGTAAAACGCTCGACCAATATAGCCGAAATCAAAAACACTCTACCCTAGTACAAAGTCTCAGGTATCGACAAACCCTATATACATATTTTTGCACAACGTTGAAATGTCAGATCATTGTTTATACAACTATTAACCCTACTTTAACGACAAACTTCACATTAAGGGTTAAATGCGTTTGATAAATTATCGATAATTTCGTTTATTAAATTGCAACGAATCGTAATCTACGCTTAATACCGTATCAAATAAGCAGAATAATTGATGCCTAGCATATCGCTTATGTATCTTAGGACTCTATGTCGCAAACTATTAACAGCATTGTCCCTCGTCCGAAAATCACTTTGGTTTCGGAGTGTGAGGTAACAATGGAACAACAGACCGAGGAACTTTCTCATTCTCTAACTGGAGCAGAGTTAGATGAGTTGATGGATCATCATTTTAAACACATGGTCGATGTGCTTAATGATGGCATCTTTTATATGTCTGATACCGAGCATGTCTGTTTTTATAACCCAAGCTTTTATCAACGCTTTGGGGTGCAGTCTGGACACACTTGTTTGCAATCTTGGCTAGATCTCGTCCACCCTATGGATAGAGCAATGCTACAGAGCCGTGTCGATGAGCACATCTCAGAAGACGAAGCTAAACTAGCCACACAATACCGTGTTCGTTGCACGAATGGGCAATATGTATGGTTAGAAGGAACAGCGATAACTAAGACGGTCAAAGGCAAACGCTTCATGATTGGCTGCCATAAAGATATCTCTGACCGAAAACTGATGGAGGCTTTTGTACATCAAACATCTTATAAAGATGGAGCTTCCGGTCTTTCTAACGATTACAAACTGGCGATGGATATTGACAATATCGGCTCTCTTCGTGAACCTCACAGCCTAATATACATACAAATAGCCAATATTCGCTCTTACCTTTCGTTATACGGCGCGCAAATTATGCGCGATGTACTGAACCATTTAGTCGAAGCTCTGAATAGTTTCCCAGACCATTTCGTCGATCTTTATCGTGTACGTTCGGACGATTTTGTCATTTTACTTCGCGGCGAATATTCACCGGAAGAATTCTTTGGTCTTGGTGAACGAATCTCCAATGAATATCATGACGCCGTTAAAGCTAACGGTTTTTTGTACGGCACCGAGATAAATTTAGGTATTTACCCTAATATCTCTGCCGAGCAAGAAGCCGAAGAAGCAATTAAAATTGCATGCCGTACTAGCCAATTTGCTCGAGAACTGCAGCAAACACACATTAGCGTTTATAATGGTGAGACAAAAACTAAGGTTGATCGCCATTTCTACATTGAGCGCGAACTCGGCAATGCCATCAACAAAGACATCTTATCGGTTAAGTTTCAACCTATCATTTGCACCAAGCGTCATGCTATTGCAAGTTTTGAAGCACTGGTTCGTTGGAAGTGTCCTGAAGCCGGTGAAATCTTCCCTGATGAATTCATTTCTGTTGCTGAAAAGAAAGGGCTAATCGTCGATCTCGGATACATGGTCTATACGAAAGCCTGCGAGTTTCTACAACAGTATCAAGCAACACATAATACCTCTGTGCGAGTGAATGTGAACGTTTCTGTCCTCCAGCTGCTTAACCACGAGTTTCCTCAAACGGTCAAACGTATCGCAGAAGAATACCAAATTAACCCTAAAAACATCGTGCTCGAGCTGACCGAGACCATGATCTTAGATGGGAATAAGAACGCTATTGACCAATTAAATAAGCTCAGTGAGATTGGTTTTCAACTTTCACTTGATGATTTCGGCGCAGGTTACAGTTCATTAAACAGTTTTTTTGATCTGCCTTTGCAACAAATCAAAGTCGATAAATCAATTACATGGCGCTCTTTTACAAACCCGGCAACATTTGAATACCTCACCTTTGTTATTAAGCTTTGCCAAGCCTACAATGTCGATATCGTGATTGAAGGAATAGAGAATGGTCAAATGGCCAAGGCCTTCACTGACATGGGCGCCTCTTATCTTCAAGGTTATTGGTTTTCAAAACCTCTTTCATTAGCCAGCGCAAGCCACTACACCTTAGTTTAACCATCTCGAATGTGAGACACATTAAGTTTGTCAATTATTGCTGCTTGACTAATTAACTTAAGTTGTAGAAAATTTGCGCGACTCTATAGCTTGCCTTTCCTTTTCGAAAGACTTCTCTCGTTAGTTATAGAGTTGATGGGTCAAGGAGCCGATTCATCGATTAAGCCAGGTAACGAAAGAATTACCAGCCATCGCCTCAAACAAGGAATGTCCACCCTTACTTGTTTTAGGAGAACACCTTGCTTACACCAATACGTACTTTTTTCGCTGCTTCATTAACTGCTAGCTTACTTCTCACATCGTCCCTCTATTCTATGCCTGTTAACGCAGCTCAAGACACTGCGGCCTGGTTTACTCATAGCGATATTGCTCTTCCGAAAGGGACTAAAGTTGCTCAGCTTCAAAATCAGTTACGTTATGTACTATTGCCTACAAGCCGTAGCGCAACGGCTGTGTCAATTCGTATTCGATTTCCGATCGCATCCCCTTCCGCCAATCAAGCGGTAAACAGTATTATCGAGAATTCGAATTGGGCATTCCAAAGTGACGCCGATCAAACGGTACTTAAGCTCGATCTCCCAAACCAAGAAAACGTAACGCTTCAAGACGCTTTACAAGACATTTCAGTACGCATTCAAGCGCAAAACTCTAACGACTTACTCACTCCTATCGATGCGTCAGTCGTTGTAGCAGGTAACCTCAACACTCGTATCGCAACGAAAGCACTTGAAGATGCATTCTCGACGTGGGTACCTCAAGCAGCACAAGTTTCTGCATCTACTGACCCACTTCAATCTATTGCTCAAGAAAAAGCTGAAGAAACAAAACCAACCGTTTCTTACACTGCACACACTATTTTAAATAGCCGTGAAGACAATAAGTTAACGAGAAAACAGCTTCTAACTGCAATAATCGCGAACAAGATTCTCGAACAGCGTTTAAAGAAAGCATTAGAACAAGAGTCTGTAGAAATCTCAGTTTCAAATAAAGTGTTAGGGCAAACAAACCTTGTTTCTCAGGTTGCTGTCGTGAGTGACGACAACCAACGCATTCAACAAGCACAAAAAGTGGTGCAACAAGAAATTGATCGCGCTAAAGCAAGTGGATTTAGCCAAGCAGAATATGAAATGGTGGTATCCGAACTTCGCAATGAACTTGAGAAAAAGACGCGACGCTATGACGAGGCTTATACAGCGCATCAGGCTGATACGCTTGTAACGGCGATTAACGAAGGGAAAGTATATACCTCTCCTTCATACGATCTTGAGTTGATGAACTTTCATGTAGCTCACCTAAATGAGTTCGACATTAGCAATGAATTTGAGCATATTTGGCAAAAGCCAATGGAAATGGTCATACTTCCAAATAGCTAATACCTGACTTACCAAAAACATAAAGCCGCTTTAAAAGCGGCTTTTTTCTATTAGAAACTGGATAATGAAACCAATTCTTGCGTATAAGGATGGGTGGGTTGACTAAACAGGCACTCCGTTCTTCCTTGTTCAACAATCTCCCCTTGCTTCATGACAATCGTATAATGGCAGAGAGATTTAACGACATTCAAATCGTGGCTAATAAACAAATAGCTCAACCCATATTTACGTTGTAACGATTTCAGCAAATCCAAAACTTGAGCCTGAACAGTTCGATCCAATGAAGAGGTAGGTTCATCTAATAGAATAAACTCGGGCTTTAAAATGAGTGCTCTGGCAATTGCGATACGCTGCCTTTGTCCTCCGGAGAACTCGTTGGGATAACGATGGCGAGATTCAGGGTCGAGGTCGACCTCTTTCATCACTTCAACAATCATCGATTCCATCTCTTGTTCAGGTAACTCTTGATGTACTCTTAAGCCCTCTCCAATGACTTGAGCGACTGACATCCGAGGATTCAACGCAGAGAAAGGATCTTGAAAGACGACTTGCATTTTACTGCGAAAAGGCAACATGGCCTGCCTGTCTAGCCCTTGGAGTTCTTGTTCTTCATACCGAATTGAACCTTCAGAGTGAACAAGTTTTAATATAGCCATACCCGTTGTTGACTTACCTGAGCCACTCTCGCCCACTAGGCCAATGGATTCACCACGATTCAATGTAAAGCCCATATCGGTAACGGCCTTAATATGTGAGACCACTCGCTTGAAAATCCCCCCTGTGATAGGGAACCAAACTCGCAATTGCTCTGCACTTAATATCGGGTGTGGATTAGCTTCAGAATCAACAGGTTCACCACGTGGGTCCGAGTTGATAAGCAACTGAGTATACGGATGCGTCGGGTGAGCAAACAAAGAATGACACTCGCCAACTTCAACCAAACGACCATCCTGCATAACGGCAACTCGATCGGCTATTCGGCGAACAATACTCAAGTCGTGTGTGATAAAGAGCATGGCCATACCAAACTCTCGTTGTAGATCTTTGAGTAAGTCCAGTATCTGAGCTTGAACTGATACGTCTAATGCCGTGGTCGGTTCATCGGCAATCAATAGTTCTGGCTCATTGATAAGTGCCATTGCGATCATCACTCGCTGACGTTCACCACCAGACAACTCATGAGGATAAGCATTAATTTTGACTTCTGGGTAGCGAATACCGACTTTTTCTAGCCAGCTAATAGCAAGTTGCTCCGCTTTTTTCTGTCTCATCCCGCGGTGAATCGCGAGCGTTTCAACCAACTGCTTTCCTATTTTATGCAAGGGATTCAAAGAGACCATGGGCTCTTGAAAAATCATCCCGATACGACCGCCTCGGATCCCCCTTAACTGGCGTTCAGAGCAGCTCAATATGTCGATTCCATCAAAGGTAATCTTCCCTTCCAAATAGTGTGAAGAGCCTTTAGGAAGCAGCTTCAACACAGAATTTGCAGTAACAGACTTACCAGAACCGCTCTCTCCTACCAATGCAAGGGTTTCCCCTTTATTGATGGAAAGTGAGACCTGGTGAGTCACTTGTTCTATATCTTTGTTTCGCCCAAATCCAACAGAGAGCGCTTCAATGTTCAATACTTGCTCTGTCATAATTTAACGCCCTTGATGATGTGGGTCGAAAGCATCGCGTACGGCCTCACCTATAAAAACTAACAATGTCAGCATCAACGACAAAACAATAAATGCCGAAAATCCTAGCCATGGTGCTTGTAAATTTGCTTTACCTTGAGCCAATAATTCACCCAATGAAGGTGATCCTGCTGGTAATCCAAAGCCTAGGAAATCGAGTGACGTCAATGTCGTTACAGATCCAGAAAGAATAAATGGCATCATCGTAAGCGAAGCCACCATAGCGTTAGGTAACATGTGGCGAAGCATAATACGATTATCACTGACCCCCATAGCTAACGCAGCTCTAACATAATCAAAATTGCGGCAACGTAGAAACTCTGCGCGAACCACACCGACCAGGCTCATCCAGCTAAATGCCACCATAATTCCAAGCAACCACCAGAAATTCGGTTCGACAAAACTAGATAGGATAATCAACAAAAACAAAGTCGGCATGCCTGACCAAACTTCAATAAACCGCTGCCCTATTAGATCTAGCCATCCTCCGTAATAACCTTGAGTCGCGCCTACTGCGACACCAATCGCACTGGATATGATGGTTAAGATAAAACCAAATAAAACAGAGATACGAAAACCATAAATGACGCGCGCAAGTACATCTCGCCCTTTATCGTCAGTCCCTAGTAAATTTACGCTATCTGGCGCTGAGGGCACTGAACCTTGAATATCAAAGTTGATGGTATCGTAGCTAAACGGAATCAAAGGCCAGATGATATAGCCTTGCTCTTCAATAAGTTCAATGACATAAGGATCTTTGTAATCTGCTTCGGTTTCAAACTCTCCGCCAAATTCTGTCTCAGCATACTGTTCGACAATCGGGTAATACCATTGATTGTCGAATTCAATCAGCAAAGGTTTGTCGTTGGCTATTAACTCAGCGAATAAACTAACGAAAAACAAGCAAGCAAAAATCCACAGAGACCAAAAACCTCGTCGGTTGGCTTTAAATCGCAACCATCGAGCTTCATTTAATGGGTTGGTTCGCTTTTTCTTTAGCATTAGCGAGCCTCAAAATCTATTCGTGGGTCAACCCATGTGTATGTCAGATCTGAAATAATACTCAGTATTAATCCGAGCAAAGTCATGATGTACAACGAACTAAACACAACCGGATAATCCCTCTGTATCGTCGATTCAAACCCTAGTAATCCAATGCCTTCAAGTGAGAACATCACCTCGATCAACATCGAACCCGTAAAAAAGATACTGATAAATGCCGCAGGAAAGCCCGCAATAATGATTAGCATGGCATTGCGAAATACATGCTTATATAAAATGCTTCGATCATCGAGGCCTTTTGCGCGCGCCGTAACGACGTATTGCTTATTGATTTCATCCAAAAACGAGTTCTTGGTAAGCATGCTCAATGTAGCGAAACCACCAATAACCATGGCGAAAATAGGTAGCGCCAGATGCCAAAAGTAGTCAATCACCTGCTGATACCAATTGAGTTGTTCGAAGTTACTGGAAACAAGGCCACGTAGCGGAAACCAACTGAAATAGTTGCCACTGGCAAAGAGAATAATGAGGATAATTGCAAACAAGAAGCCCGGAATAGCATAACCGACGATAACCACAGCACTCGACCAGATATCAAATCGTGAGCCATGATGTATCGCTTTTAGCACACCCAATGGAATAGAGATCAAATAGATGATGAGCGTGCTCCATAACCCAAGAGAAATTGAGACGGGCAACCTTTCAACAATCAAATCAATGACATTGCCACCTTTAAATAGGCTTTCACCAAAATTGAAGGTGGCGTAGTTTTTTAGCATTTCAAAATAGCGCTCATGGAGAGGTTTATCAAAGCCAAACTGCTGTTTGATCGCTTCCACCACCTCAGGGTCTAACCCTCGAGACCCCTTATAACCCGAAGCGGATTGTTCAGCTTCTGCACTAACGTCTACCTCTGTGCCTCCGCCAGTGAAACGCTCCATGATCCCTGACGTATGACCTTCCATCTGCGCAATGGCTTGCTCAACAGGGCCACCAGGCGCAATCTGAATGATAAAAAAATTGATTGTGATGATCGCCCACAACGTAGGGATCACCAAAAGTAATCGACGAAATATATAGGCCGCCATAGGTCCCTCTAGTCTATCCGTTTACCTCCCCAACTGGAGATAAACGGATTTTTGCAATATTGGCTGTTATTGACGTTTCTCAGGTAACTTGGCTGATTTCTCCTTTGAGATCCACCACGTATCCTGGCCCAAGTCGTACTTTGGCATAATCGATGGACGCTCAAATTTATCCCACATCGCGACACGATACTTACTCAAATGCCACTGAGGAATAATGTAATAGTTCCATTGAAGAACACGATCAAGCGCTTTACCTAAAGTAAGTAGCGCCTCAGGATCTTGCTGGCTTGTTGAGATTTTCTGAGTTAATTCATCGACAACAGGATCCATCACCCCAGCGGTGTTATAGCTCGAATCGATATAGTTGGAGTTCCACACAATCATCAAATTTGGACCAGGGTATGGGTTTGCACTGTATGACGAAGAAACCATGTCAAAATCACGATCTCGTAAACGCTTGATGTACTGAGTTGTATCAACAGTGCGAATTTTCATATCAATACCCATACGTTTAAGATTTTTTTGTACAGGAATTGCTATCCGCTCTGTCGTCGGGCTGTAAATCAACAATTCAAACGCCATTGGCGCACCAGTTTGCTTATTGATCATTACCTTGTCTTTAAGCTCCCAACCGGCTTCTTTCAATAACTTAAACGCCGTTCTCATTTGGCTTCTGATGCGACCAGAACCATCTGTGACATTAGGTTTATATTCACTGCTAAATACACGAGGAGGTAACTGCTCTTTATAAGGTGCGAGTAGTTTAATCTCATCTTCACTTGGCAGACCTTTCGCCTCATATTCCGTATTTTGGAAGTAGCTTCGAGTACGCGTATATTGACCGTAAAACATGTTCTTATTCATCCACTCAAAGTCCATCGCGTAGTTCAGCGCTTCGCGAACTTTTGGATCTTTAAACATGTCTCGCTGAGTGTTGAATACAAATGCTTGAGCGGTGGCGGGTTTCTCATGCTCGATTTCTTCCGTCACAATGTAACCTTTGTCGAAGTTCACACCTGTGTACGAGTTGGCCCAGAATTTCGCAACGTTCTCTAATCTAAAATCGAACTCTCCGGCCTTAAAAGCTTCAAGCATTACCGTGTCATCGCGATAATAGTCATATGTAACGCTCTTGAAATTCTTACGCCCAACGTTAACCGGAAGGTCTTTTGCCCAGTAATCTTCGACCAACGAATAAGTGACACTTTGACCTGATTTATAATCACTGACTTTGTACGCCGCACTCCCAACCGGTGGTGTTGAAAGGGGCTCAGATAAGTTTTTATCTTGCCAAAAGTGCTTTGGTAAAACTCGCGTTGATTGTGCAAACAAGAAGAGTTTTTCTCGATTGGGTTTTACCATCTCGATTCTAACCGTCAGGTCATCTTTTGCCGCTACTGATTTTATATCTTGATAGTAAACTCGGTATTGCGGAACGCCCTCTTTCATAAATTTATCAAAAGTGAACGCAACGTCATGGGCTGTAATTGGTTTGCCATCATGAAAGCGAGCCTTAGGATTAATATCTAGCTCTAGCCAAGTATAATCATCCGAATAACGAACTCGCTCCGCAATCAAAGGATAGTACGCGTCAATTTCATCGCTTGGGGAAAACATCAGTGAGTCATATATTTCGCCAATAGCCGCCGCGGAAACGCCGCGAGACCCAAAACGGTTGAAACTATCGAAAGTACCCACCTGCCCAAATGTCACTGAACCGTATTTAGGCGCGTTGGGATTTACATAATCGAAATGTGTGAAGCCTTCCTGATACTTTGCTTCACCAAAGCCAACCAACACTGTGGACTCTATAACATCGGCAAAACTCAACGATGTTGTGAAAGCGAGCGAACACCCTAATACTATCCTTTGTAACTTCCCCATAGACTCATCCCTTAATTGCTTGTCTCAACCACATTGCAATAATTACTATCAACAATTCAATCACTTGGATAAGTATAGAAGCCGACCGACTTTTATGTAAATGAATTATTGTCTTATTGAGAGGTGATGTCATTTACGATCACATAACGGACTGCTATGCTGTTTGTGGGATTAGTTAGATATTTGGTGGTTAAATGATCCAATCACATGGTTTACTCGAGTTTGGTCAGGTCGAATTAGAAGAGCGATTGGCGATGCTATGCCTCTCATTGAACTCATGCCATAGTTGGAAAGTTCATCTGACTGACGAAGTACGCAATAACTTTATTGATACAGTCTACCCTTCACTTCTTGACCACTTCGAACACAGTGACAGTATTTATTCTGTATTAAGTCACTATGCCAGTTATCAAGCCCTAAACGACTATTTTGATCTATTGTTCTATTCGGAGCTCGATCAATTTTATATAGACGGCCTATCTAACCTTGCAGTAAATCTTTCAAATTTGGGCTGGTCTTTAAATATTTACAACATTGTTAGCGCTGAACTAAAGCGTCTGATTCTAAAACGTTTTGATGGCGTTAGTAATGATATTTTCGTGCATGACTGCCTATCGCGCCGCTTACAGTTAGATATGATGCTCTTAACCGATTTCCTTCACTATAAAGCACTAGAAGATGTCAAACGTTATGCATCATTGATGGAAGTTAAAGATAGTCTTACAGACTTATATACTTACTCAACATTTGTTGATGAGCTAGATAGAATTGTCGCTCACTGTCAACGAACCCAATCTAGAGTGTTAGTGCTTAAAGCGAACATAAAAAGTCTTGCAACAATTAACCAACGTTACGGCTATAAAATAGGAAACCAAACGCTTCAAACGTTCGCATTTTTGACCCAAGAACTGATTCGCAAATCAGATGTACTTGCCCGAGGCGAAGCCGATAACTTTTACTTAGCGATGACCAATGCAGGTAAAGAAGAGGCCAAACAAATCTGTCAGCGTATTTGTGAAACGCTCGAGCAGCAATTAGAGATACCAGTTACGCTAAGATTTGGTGGAGCATGCTATGAACCCGATAAGCCAATATCAACAGAGCAATTACTCACACTGACGGAACAGCACCTCGTATATGCTTGTGAACGAAGCCAAATCAGTGACCAACACGAGTCAAGTATCTATTTCAGCAACCGTAGCAATGTCATTCGACTAATAAAATAATAAAAGCCTGTGAAATTCACAGGCTTTTATTGATTCTAAAGCATCTCTTTTGCGATTAAATGCAACAGGAAAGTTTCCCGTTCTATACTCATGCCTTTTTTAGGGCTTTCAGCGATAGTTTGTTCGTTATGAGCAATGGCTTCGTGAATGTTCATCCACACAGCTTTCATCCCGTTTTTTATCTCGTAATCTTCGTAGGCGGTTTCACCTAATTCGCGATCAATTTTACAGGTGTAGCAATATGAAATCATATTTACTACATCAGCATTATCCTTGTGCCAAGGACGAAACTCTTCATAAATACCATAAGGTTTGATGCTATGAATATTGAGCGCACCGGTTTCTTCTTCCAACTCGCGCACCATGCCTGCAATAACATCTTCACCTTCATCTAAACCACCACCAGGAATGGTATAGTCATGGTAGCGTTCAGTGTACAGAAGCAAGATATCTTCACCATCTAACACAATCGCTCGCGCAGCATTACGTTTGAAAATAATCTTATCATCTAGGTGTTCAATATCAGGGTGAACGGTCGTCTTCAGGTGTCTCATTTACTACTCGAACAGAAAATTTGCCGCGATTCTAACATATCACCCTGACACCTCAAGCTATGCGAGTTTGAAGCGATTGATCATCTTCATTAAGTCATCGGAGACATGCCTTAGTTCTTTACTCGAACAGGCCATCTGAGCCGATTCTTCCGACACCGTTGACGCCATATCACTTAGGCTCGTGACGTTACGATTAATATCATTAACGGTAACCGTCTGCTCTTCTGCTGCGGTCGCAATATGCTGGTTCATTTCTTCGATGGTATGCACTTCTTGGTTAATGCGATTCAGCGCATTGCCAGCCCTTGTCGATAAGTTTGACGCATTTGAAGCTTGCTCTGAACCTTGGTCCATCACTGAAACTATATTCTCTGCCCCGACCTGTAGTTTCTCTACAATACTTTGTATCTCAAGCGTAGATTCATGCGTTCTGAGTGATAAGCTTCTTACTTCATCAGCCACTACCGCAAATCCGCGGCCTTGTTCACCAGCCCTTGCGGCCTCGATTGCTGCATTAAGCGCGAGCAAATTCGTTTGTTCAGCCACCCCTCGAATCACTTCAAGTACCGTGTCTACATTGCGAGCATCAGCGGCTAATTGGCTAACAACGTCGCTTGCAGATTGAATTTGATCCGCCAAGCGATTCGCCTCTTCTACGTTTTGACCAATAATCACATGGCTCTTATTGGTCTCTTCTGCGGCTAAGCGGCTTGCATCATTCGCTTCAACAGTTCGACCAGCGACCTCTTCAACCGTTGCAAGCATTTCTGTCATGGCCGTAGCCAACATATCAACATCCATTTGCTGCTGGTTCAAGCTATCGTCAATATGATGAACAGAAGTAGATAGCTGACTTGCCGCACTCGACACTTGGCTACCAGCATCGGTAATATTCAGCATAATCCCTTGTACGGAAGCAACAAACTGATTGAAGTGACGAGCTAATAAGATCAGCTCAATACTTCCCTCTTCTGGGAGTCGCTGCGTTAAATCCCCTTCCCCTTTTGACAAGTTTTCCATCGCTTTAACGCTACGTTTCAGTGGTGAAGTAATCGTCTTTATGAAGAAAGCAATAACGAGAGATAGTAATACGAGAATACCAGCAGCGTAGCCCATTGAAGCCACTTCAGATCGCTCAGTGACCGCTTGCAACGCGACCATGTTCATACCTGAACCTATCATCCACTCCCAAGGTTGAAACTGCATTGCATAGCTGGTTTTAGGATCGGTACTGCCTTTATCTGGGTTACGCCAATTGTAATCAACAAATCCACCACCGGCTGAAGCGGCTCGATAGAGTTTCTGAACAAAATAAGAACCCGTACTATCTTGAAGGTTCATGATATTTTTGCCCAAAAGTGACGACACCCCAGTCGCCAATTGAACACCTTGTTTATCACCGATAAATATATAGTTATCTCCATCAAATCTCATTGCAGAAACGGCTTGTAATGCCTGAGTTTGGGCCTCCTTCTCTGTCAGTTGACCTGATACGTAAAGTTGGTAGTAGTGAGCAACAACCCCTTTCGCGGATTCCACTATAGTCACTACACCTCGTTCATAGTTTTCGCGCATGTGTTGCCGAGATTGTTCAATATTGAGGTAGGTATTTGCGATGAGACCTAACGCAAATAAACCTAGGATCGTCCACGCACGAACGGCGATGGAGACTTCTGCTATCCATTTATTCATATCCATATTCCTAGCCAATTATCATTCTTTACGAGCTATAGATTTTTCATCTCTTAACCCTGAAAATTTATAAGTATTATAAATACCAATGTAGCAGCTATTTACCACCAAGGAGGTAGGTGAGACTCCAGACTAGGAAATTAAAAATGTTATTAATAATTGACGTATTTTAACCAACTGAGCAGACATCCATTTTGAGTTGGTTAGAATATCAGTATTCGCTAAATTATTTTTTTATGACAAAAAAAGGGAGAACAAACTGTCCTCCCTTAAAATCTATACTGCGTTAATGTTTAGTCTTGGTACTTCTCTGTACGCATACCCATTAGTAGGCTTACACACATCAATAGTAAAACGAAAGTAAACGGTAGTGCCGTTGAGATAGCGCCCGCTTGAAGCGCTTGAATCGCCTCAGTGCCGCCAATCCAAAGAAGAGCAACCGCAATTGCACCTTCCATAAATGCCCAGAATACACGTTGAAGCACTGGTGCATCGACTTTACCACCAGCAGTGATGCTATCAATAACCAGTGAACCTGAGTCTGAAGAGGTAATAAAGAATACCAATACCAACACGACGGCAATCACTGACAGCGTCGTACCCATTGGTAGTACGTCAAACATTTGGAACATCGCAAGTGACACATCTGTTAGGCCATCGGCTCCCAATTGACCAACATTATTCACAACCTGATCAATCGCAATACCACCAAATACAGACATCCAAAGTAGCGTAACTGCAGTTGGAACAAGTAGTACTGCTGTGATGAACTCACGCACTGTACGGCCACGAGAAACACGAGCGATAAACATACCTACGAATGGTGACCATGAAATCCACCAAGCCCAATAGAATACAGTCCAACCTTGGAACCAAGCTTCGTCTTCGCGACCGTGAGGGTTACTTAGTGGAATGATGTTTTCAACATATGACATTAATGTCGTTCCGATATTTCCAAAAGCAACGGCATAGCCAATTAATGCAACAAGAATCAGCAGAACAAACGCGACAATCATGTTGATATTACTGACAACTTTAACGCCGCCATCAATACCGCGTATTACTGAAACTACCGCTAGCAAGGTAACGACAGTGATGACAACAATTTGCAGCCCAAGACCAGCTTCAATGCCAAAGACATGGTGAATACCACTTGCCGCTTGCTGTGCGCCCAAACCAAGTGAAGTCGCCAAACCAAACAGGGTTGCCAATACTGCTAAAATATCAACAACGTGACCAGCCCAGCCCCACGCGCGATCGCCTAGTAATGGGTAAAAAATCGAGCGAATAGAAAGTGGTAATCCTTTGTTATACGCAAAGAAAGCAAGTGAAAGTGCCACAACGCCGTAGATAGCCCAAGGGTGCAGACCCCAGTGGAACATGGTTGCACCCATCGCGAGTTTAGCGGCTTCAGCACTGTTTGCTTCAACACCTAGTGGCGTTTCATACCAACCGGTGAAGTATGCAACTGGCTCAGCAACACTCCAGAACATCAAACCGATGCCCATACCCGCAGCGAACAACATTGAAAGCCATGAGATGAAAGAGTAGTCAGCTGTCGCATCTTGGCCGCCTAAACGGATTTTACCCATAGGTGACACAATAAGTGCTAAACAGAAGATCACGAAGATGTTGCCTGACCAAATAAATAGCCAGTCGAAGCTACCAATGATTTGCCACTTCAAGCCATCAAGTGCCGATTTTGCGGTTTCAGCATCCATAACCAATGCTGCAACTAAGAATAGCGCGATGAAGCCGGCACTCACACCAAAGACGGGGTTATGAACATCGAACCCCCATTTCTGTACATTATCTTGTCCAATTGTGTAATCGGTACTATCGATACTGTACTTATCAATACCTTTTGTCATCTTTCCTCTCTTGATGAAAATCGTCCCTAATCAGGGCTTCAGATAGAAAAATCATTAGTGATGAAAATAGTTTTCTCTATATAAAGCCGTGATCGAATCCGCATTATTGTACGCTTTCCACCACTTCATGCCAGTAAAACAGGCCTAAATGTCGGTTTTATGAGCTTATTATCATTTAATAGCAGACTTTTCGTACAGCAGTTATAGTTAACTATGATAGATTTCACTTTGAAGACTAAACATTATTATAGCTAGGCCGCGATTAATTCTCATGGGGTGAAAAAACTCTCCATGTCTCTAAACTGAATTTGGATTAACTTTTGCTCTTCAATTACAGAAGTTTTTCATGTATTTTCTCGCCTCCTAACGCTTGTTGACTAAGGAAGAACATTGGAAAAGCACGAAGAAGTCCTCATCTCTATTCGCCAAATCATTCGCGCTATCGACCTACACTCTAAACGCTTGAGCAAAGAATCTGGCTTAACTGGCCCTCAGCTAATACTAATGCGTTCTATTAAAGAGTTGGGTGAAGTGACAATTCGTGAATTGTCTAATCACACCAATATGAGTCAGGCAACAGCAACAACTATACTTGATCGCCTAGAGCGTAATGAATTAGTTAAGCGGGTTCGTAGTAGTCAAGATAAGCGCAAAGTTCATGCTCATCTAACTGAGAAAGGGCTTGAAGTACTTAGCCAGGCTCCTATGCCACTACAACAGAACTTTATTAATAAATTTCAACGACTAGAAGAGTGGGAGCAATCTCTTCTACTTTCTTCTGTACAACGCATCTCTTCAATGATGAACGCGGAAGATATTGAAGTGGCTCCTGTACTTGAACTTGGCAGTATTACAAAGCCTGAATAAGCCCCCCTTATTCATTTGATTTATGAACGGTTTGGTCTAAAGTTCTAATTAGGCCAGCCCGTTATACTTATTACTCTTTAGAATTCTGGCCGCCTGTCTAGCGCGCTTTAATTCAGGGGTAGTAAATGGCGAAAAAACTCACGCTAAGTCATGATGCCATTTTAGACAGCACACAACAGAAACAAGTGCTAAAGTTTATTGCTGCAATCACGCTTCTCATCTTTGTTCCGCTCGGAATTAAAAACATCTTAATTGGCGAAATTATGCTTGGTGCCGTGCTGCTTGCCTTTGAGATCTCACTCCTATTAGAGGTCACTGCTCTTATTTACAATGACTCCAGAGTATTTGGCTATTTGGTACCACTCTCTTTGCTTATTATTTCCATCATTATGGCCATCCATGTGTTTGGTACCTTAGCCAGCTATTGGGTTTTCCCAATCGTTATCGCCATTGTGTTTCTCATCAACCAACAAGCGGCAACAATATCCAACGCTATTATTATCTCTGGCGTTTCAATCGCGCTCTATCCCTACCAAGAGCCCGAAATCATTGCCCGTTATAGTTTTTCTCTTATTGTTACCGTCGTGATTGTTCATGTTGTGGTAAGAGAAGTCAGAAAGCTCCAAACCGAACTTCGACACCTATCTGAACGTGACGCATTAACTGGTGCACTGAACCGTCATCAGTTACACCCCTCGTTAGAAGATGCTATTAAACATTACTCTTATTCAACCATCGTTATGATCGATATTGACCATTTCAAGTCTATCAACGATCAATACGGACATGATGTAGGTGATCTTGTGATTAACCAAGCGGTTCGTCTGATTGACAATAACACTCGCGGAAACGACCTTTTGTTCCGCCTTGGTGGCGATGAGTTTTTGATTCTCTTTAACGGGCTCGATCAGTATGCCGTTGAATCGATTGTGAATCTGATCAACAAAAACATTCGAGAGCAAGAGTATCCATTCAACGCCAAAGTGACGTTGAGCTGTGGAATTGCCGAGTCTAAGCCTTTTGAATCCAGTCATGAATGGATAAAACGAGCGGATCTCGCACTTTATCAATCAAAAATGTTAGGGCGAAATCGTGTGTCCCTTTATTCTGAGGCATCGTTCAGTCAGTTAGAAGATATCAAGCGAGAATTAACTAGCGGTTCAAATATCAGCTAAATATTGGAACTTCCCGTGACTCTTTGACCTGACGAATAGCCAAGTGGGTATGAATATCTTTGACGTTATCTAAACGTTGCAGTTTTCTTGTGAATGACTCATAGCCACTTAAATCATGGCTGACCACTTCGAGCAGGTAATCATAAGCACCTGATACGACATGACAATTAGTGACTTCTTCCATATCAAGAACGGCTTGTTCAAATGCTTCAATTGAGTTGGCTTGGTGATTGTTTAGACTCACTTCCACAAATACCGTCATCCCAATGCCCACTTCTTGCTTGTTCAAAGTTGCTCGGTATCCAGAAATAATCCCATCGTCTTCAAGCTTTTTAATTCGCCTCGCGCAGGGGGAAGCTGACAATCCTACTTTGTCCGCAATATCAGCCGTTGATTGCCTCGCGTCTTTTTGCAGGAGTGAAAGGATATGACGGTCTATTCTGTCCATGTTCTAACCTTTGATGAAAAACAGCGCATACTCGCTCATTGTTAGTTATATCTCGCGCAATTAGCACTTTCATTAATGAAGTTTGCCATATTTCACCTATGGATACGATTCATAATTACGCAAACAATTAACATTCAGGCAACACTGTGATGATTTCTGGTTATTTGGCAATGATTGCCACCCTACTGCTATGGTCTGGCTTTTTTCTATCGCTTAGAAGTGGCGCGCATTCTGATCTAACAACTGCTGATATTGCTTTGACGCGTTTTCTCATACCTTGCTTAATTTTGCTGCCGCTCGTAATAAAAAACGCGCCGAGTATACGCAGCGTACCAAAACGATATTTGTTAGGTATGTTCATTGGCTGTGGCTTGCCTTATTTATTCATTGCAGGCTCAGGAATGAAACTCGCGCCAGTTTCCGATGGTAGCGCCCTTATCCCTGGTACATTGCCTCTGTTTGTTTCTGGCATAGCGGTGTTCCTATTTAAGCAGCCTCTTAGCCAACATCGAATCATAGGCCTTGCTATGGTCGTCGTCGGTATCCTTGCGTTCCTTTCGCAAAGTCTAGGGCATCTAAACACCGAGCTTCTGCAAGGGCATCTATTATTCCTTCTCGGCAGCCTAATGTGGGCAACATTCACGATATGCGCTCGTGTATCGAACTTAAATCCACTCGTGGCTGCTGGCTTCATCTCATTAATCTCGAGTTTCATCTTGATCGGGCTGATCTCTACTGATGTATTACCAAGCCATTTAGCTACGACAGAAAGTAAGAATTGGCCTTGGAAAGAGTTACTAGGTCACATTACCTTGCAAGGAGTTGGAGCTGGGGTTATCGCCGCATTTACCTATTTACACGCAATATCGGTATTAGGCGCAGAACGAACGGCTGCGTTTGGGGCAGCAACACCTGCCATAGCGACGATCCTCGCTATCCCTGTATTTGGTGAACAACCTACATTAATTGGTTGGTTAGCACTAAGTCTTGTTTGCATTGGTAGCCTTATCGCCAGCAATATATTTATGAAGCAAGACAGCTCCCTACTCTATGAACCACCTAAGTTCAAATAGAGTAAAACAAGGAATGAAGCGCACATCGTCAATCGAAACAGGATGTGCGCGCGATTGACCGGTTTAATATGAACAACCACTGGCGCACTTAAAAACATCAACAACAATAGTTTCAAAGCACTATTTGAAACAAATACGGCGAATAAAATAATCAACAGAACGTAGAGGGCAATTTCCATACGCTCTAGGTGAATTCTCATGCCAAGTGCGATGACAAAAATGACACTGACGAGTGGTATGAACATAAGAGTGAACCTCTCAATCTGATAACAAAAACAATATAAATGATAATCATTATCATATTCAAGTGATTTATGACTACTCTATACTGAACTTTGTATAAACACTTTGCAGCTGCGTGGCAAAGCATATTATAGTCACCGCCTCCCATCGTAAATGAAGGTATTGGTTTGAAAACTCCTTGTGTTGCAGCCTGTAAAAATAACGGCGGTATCTGTAATGGTTGTCATCGTACAGTGGACGAGATCACTCAGTGGCGTCATTTCTCCGAACATGAACGCGAGGAAATCATGGGAGCATTACAAGGCTCAACTTCATCTCACTTTTGTCCTAGTTGTAACGAAACTGCTGTTTGCGATATTAGCCAAGGTAAAGAGACTTGTTGGTGCTTTTCACTGGATCAAAGGGATACGAGTAGTGTCCAGCAAGCTGATCTGTGCCTGTGTAGAAAGTGCCTAACCCAATTACCAATTGCTTAATTATTCTCAGATAATTGCCTTAAATTTCAGATAAGTTTTTCTAATCCATCCTATAGATTTTTATCTTGCTTGAGATCACACTTTTTAATTGCCAGAGTTGGTAACACCAACTAATATCTCGCGCCTGAAAGTTCCCTTTCTAATTAAATTTATTAGCTTTGCTACGGCAAGGCTTTTGTTTTTTGCGCTTTGAATTTAGGTGTAGTTGGAAATGTCCGCTTCTTCTCAAGTCATTAAATTAACATTCTTGATTGCTATCTTGACCGCTGTTGGTCAAATGACTCAGACCATGTACGTGCCTTCAATTGGTCATATGGCAAATGAGTTTTTGGTTTCGCCTGCTGCGCTGCAAGCTGTTATGGCGTGCTATTTGATCCCTTACGGATTGTCGCAATTTGTCTACGGTCCCCTTTCCGATCGTCTAGGACGCAAGCCTATTATCATTGTCGGGCTGGTGATTTACATCGTTGGTACCATCATGGCTTTGTTTGCACATGAATATGAATGGTTCCTAGCAGGTAGCTTCGTGCAAGGCCTAGGTATCGGCTGTGGCGGCGCGATGTCCCGTACATTAACACGTGACGTTTTTTCTGGAACAGAACTGCACAAAGTTAACAGCCTTATCAGCATGTGTGTGATCTTTTCACCATTAATGGCGCCTGTACTTGGTGGTTATCTAACGGAAGTGTTCGGCTGGCGTTCAAGCTACATGTTCCTTGCTCTGTTCGGTATTGCCGTTGTCATCACAATGATGACCAGCTTCATGGAAACCCTTCCAAAAGAAAAACGCCGCTATGAAAAAGTAACCGATAGCTACCGTTACGTGCTATCTGATCGTCGCTTCCAAGGCTACCTAATTTGTTTGATGGCCACTTTTTCAGGCATCGCAATATTTGAAGCGGCAGCAGGTGTATTGCTTGGTGGTGTACTACAACTTCCAGCAACGACAGTTAGTATTCTATTTGTATTGCCGATTCCGGGTTACTTAGTTGGCGCTGCGCTTTCAAGTATTATTGCGGCTAAGAAAAATGAAAAAAGTGCATTGATGTTTGGGCTGTTTTCAATCATGGCGGGTTCTTTAATTGTTTTAATTCCAGGCCTTATGGGGCAAACAACAGCGTTGACCTTAGTGGGTGGTGCAACCGTTTATTTCTTAGGTGCTGGTATCTTATTTCCAGCGGCAACGACTGGCGCGCTTTCTCCTCTTCCTTACCATGCGGGAACAGGTGGTGCAGTATTAGGCGGTATGCAGAACTTAGGCGCTGGATTAGCAACGCTTGGCGCTTCTATGATTCCAACAACGAACCAAATGCCATTAGGCGCGCTTATGCTATTAATGTCTTTGCTGGCTCTTATCGGATTAATTCGAGTTTACCGTAAACAAGACCCATCAAACGACGAAATGCCACTTGCTATTTAGCATGTCACAATGAAATAAGGCGCTCAATGAGCGCCTTATTTTTTACCTGATTGATACCATCACCATTTCTTCATCATACGACCGACTAAATTCGGGTGGTATGCCCAGCAATGATCAAACATCGACATCAGTTCTGGGTTGCCGTATTTCGAGACACTAATAGCATGAAAACGGTTCTTGCACGCTTTTAACTCATTGACTATCTCTTGCATCTCTTCCGACTGTTTTGGTGCAATAAAGTCAGAGATGACCACCATATCGGCATTCTTGTATTTATCACCTGTCATGAGGTCAATCGACTTCATCAATACTGGTTCTAAATCAGTACCACCATGGAAGCTATAGGTTAGGAAATCACTTGCCTCACGCAAACCATCTTGCTTAGTAAGCTCATAGGTGATTTGTTCAGATGAAAACAGTATAACGTAACAATCTCGGTCTTCTGCTAGTGCAATTTGCATCAAAGCGTAAGCCATGGCTTTGGCACACTGCTCTGGAAAACCACTCATTGAACCGGATGCATCAACACAAACGATAAAAGGACCTTTTTCAACATCCATTTGTTTATGATCAGGTTTATGCGCCTTCACTTTACGAAGGGTTCGAGATTTGCCTTGCATTTTGTAGTTCATCAAGCGTTTATCAATTAAATGCTTATAAAACACCACTTCAAGCTCTGGATAGGCAAGGAACATGGTTTCATTTGGAAGAAGCTTATTCAGATCATCACTTTCGTGAATTCCAACAATATCGTCTGTTGCTTTATCTGACTTTTCTTCCACCATCTGAAGCTCTTCAGCTGGCGCTTTATTCAAGTCAGGATCATTGACTTCACCGGCCATGCGACCAAGCTTCTCAGCTATTTCTTGTAAGCCTTTATTCTTTTTCAAGAACTCAGCATGTCGCTTCATCACGGTGAGATCAGTACGGCTCAATTTCGCTGAAGCCATATCCCATAAACGACCCACACTGCTTTCATCGCCCTCTTCTGTCACTTTATCCATGCTTTTCATGGTTTCCATGCGCTGGTAGAGATCTTTCAGTACTTTCTCTTTGTTTGCTTCGAGCTCTGTTAGCTGTGCTTGTCGAATAGCTTCCGACAAACTCTGATACCACTGATCACAGAAGTAGTGTGGAAACATTGGGTTGTTAAGCCCTTTGTTTTTTTCCATTAAACGGCGAGCCTGAAGATAGAAAGCAGAGTGCCACTCAAGCTTTTTGATCACTTCTGGAACTTGCTCGAAAAAAGTCTGCTCATCCCAGTAAATAACCTCCTGGTATAACGCTAACTCTTGTTGAAAACGTTCCGTTTCGCAGACTCGTGTAATGCGTTTTTTAACACTACCTCGCCATTTCAGAAGATGATTCTTAACTGACGTTTTTACACCTCGGTTTTCTGTAACAACCATCATTTGAGAGCGCGCCATAAGGTCATTGACGGCAGAATCAATCATGCCTGAATCTGCAATCATTAGCGCGAGGTTTAGTCCGTCAGCTCCTAACATTCAGCCCCCATTACTACGAGAAATACTGGTTAAGGTTTTTAAAGCGGAAAACAGCACGTTCACTTTCTGTCTTTGTCGACTCTAAAACGTGATGAATGTTTTGTAGACTCGCTTCCATTGCTCGTGGAAGCTCAGGATCAATAAATCCATGAGGAAGTGCACCGTGGAAATTTGAGCGAACCTTACGAAGATGGTGTTCTGCGTTATTTAACTGCGCCATTGCCTGCTCAGCTTTTGTCAGCCACTCTTGATAAACACCTTCATTAAGCCCATCGTTAGTCACAATCGAAACAAGAATGCCACGATTCGCGATATCTTTGATGACGAGATTATTGCCCGCATCTAAATCAAAACGTAGGCGGCACATATTAGTGTTTTGGTTAACATAACCATACACATCCCCGTGCCCCTCTTTGATAGCGCGTTCTAGTTCATTTTTCTGTACGTAAACCCAACGACTGTCGCCTTTTTCGGACTCAGAGACTGACATGTTGCTGTGAAGTATCACCAATTTCACCAAGTCCGGTGTACTGCCAACTTTGTAAGTTTTAGCGTTAGAGATGTCGTAACTGTGGATTTGCTTTTTAAGCAGGCCTGTTGTTGATTCCATTGACAACATCATGCCGAATTCCGATTCAAGTTCTTCTTGAATCTCTGCTAACTCTTCACGGCATAAGTTAATTTGCTGTTCAACTTCTTGCTGATCAAAAGCGTGTTTAAGTGCAAATTCTTTAATAACATTTCGAACCACATCACGTGATTCCGGGCTGTTCCACAAGCAATCTTGTAGCAAGAGAAGATCAAGCGGGTTAATCGCATCACGACCATTAAAAAAGGCACTTGCCTTGAGTAATTTAACTGCTTTTTTCCAACGACGGTCAGACACATACATATCTGTATCGGAAATATCGACGCCAGTGCTGTTTTTAGCCGCCTTCTCTAACATATCTTTTAAGTCATACAGCTTTTCAAATACATCGTCAGTGAGAGATAAGCTTTCTAACTCAGATTGCCATTGATGATACTCTTCATCAGTAATTGCGAGACCTGGAGGAATTTGCGCTTCTTGTGGCGTGCCTACCGTCAACATCGATTTGAAATTCTGTTTGTTCTGAATTCGATTTACAAACACGCGCACTAACATACGGTCATATAGCGCCTCAAGTCCGCTGTCTTCATCTGGCAATTCATTTGAAGCAGAGACTAATAGTCGCATTGGCACGCGCTCAATCTCACTGCCATTCTTGAACGTTTTTTCGTTCACAACAGTCAACAATGTATTAAGGATCGCAGGGCCCGCTTTCCAAATTTCATCTAAGAAAACGACTTGAGCTGTCGGCAAGTAACCGTTAGTCAAACGAACATAACGGCCATTATCTTTTAGCTCTTGAATACTTAACGGACCAAACACCTCTTCCGGAGTCGAAAAACGCGTCATTAAATATTCAAAATAAGAAGAGTTATCAAAAGCCTGAATCAAGCGTTTCGCAATCAAACTTTTTGCAATACCTGGAGGACCAAGCAAAAACACACTTTCTCCCGCTAGCGCCGCCAACAAGCACAACTTAATCGTGTCTTCGCGTTCATAGACGCCATCGGACAAAGCATGAGCAAGCTTTTTAATTCTTTCAGAGAGCAACGCTTTTTGAGAGTGGGATACCTGAGTAGGTTTAATCATTTGGCGTTCCTCTGAGGTTTACCAGGGTAATTATATGTATAATTTTATACATTTGTTATCACTTTGTTACAAGTAGATTTTCTAGATTGGACAAATCTTTATAGCAAAACCACTACCGTTGTAATTCAGTGCAATCAATGTTTGCAGTTTTGGGGCGCAAATCACTTAATGTATTGAGCCTGATTGGTCCATTTTCTTGATTATTCTTTCTTTCAAAGGGGGAAGCGGATAAGGTATTGGCAGCGTTAGTTGTAAAGAATTATAAGTATGACATCACCTTTTAAGGGAAATACCCTCCATACATGGAAACGCATCTCACTCATTGAGGAGCCGATCACGCTACCAAATGGTAAAGAGATATTACACACAACCATTGCTCACCCTGGTGCAACCGTGATTCTCCCGATCAGCGAAAATGGAGATATCATTCTCATCAATCAATTCAGGCCATCACTTAAGAAATGGTTATTGGAACTTCCAGCAGGAACGATTGAAGATGACGAAGAGATTGAAGAGTGCGCCAAACGTGAGCTTGAAGAAGAAACAGGCTACAGTGCAAGTGAGCTTATTTCACTAGGACAGGTGACTCCACTCGCAGGATTTTGCGATGAGCTCCAGTATTTATACGTCGCGAAAGGCCTAAATAAAACCAGTCGCTTTGAATGTGATGACGACGAAGTCATTGAAGTCATCACTCTTCCAATACAACAACTCGAAAAAATGATCGTTTCCGGCGAAATCACCGATGCAAAAACCATCGCGTGCTTAAGCAAAGCCAAACTATGTGGATACATTTAGGAGAATAAGAATGGATTTTCGTTCAGATACCGTTACCCAGCCAACACCACAAATGCGTGAAGCAATGGCAAAAGCGCCTGTAGGTGATGATGTATACGGTGATGACCCAAGCGTTAATGATCTTGAACAATGGGCCGCTGAGCGACACGGGTTCGAAGCCGCACTGTTTACAACATCTGGAACCCAAGCCAACTTACTTGGGCTAATGGCTCACTGTCAGCGGGGCGACGAGTATTTATGTGGCCAGCAAGCTCACAACTATAAATACGAAGCTGGTGGCGCTGCAGTGTTGGGCTCAATTCAGCCACAACCTATTGAAAATGAGCCAGATGGTAGTCTCGATTTCGCCAAGCTTAAGGCCGCTATCAAACCGAACGATTCTCACTTTGCTCGCACTAAACTTCTAAGCTTAGAAAACACCATCAACGGCAAAGTACTGCCAATGGAATACCTTGCCCAAGCTCGTCAATTTGTTAACGAACACGGTCTTCAACTTCACCTTGATGGAGCACGAGTTTACAACGCGGTTGCAGCATTAGATATCGATGTTAAAGAGATCGCGCAATACTTTGATTCGATGACTGTGTGTTTGTCTAAAGGTTTAGGTGCGCCTATCGGTTCACTGCTGCTTGGCGATGCAGAGTTTATCTCGCGAGCTCGACGTATACGAAAGATGGTAGGCGGAGGTATGCGTCAGGCAGGTATTTTAGCGGTAGCTGGTAAAATGGCACTGACCGATCCGGTGCCACAACTCAAAGTTGATCATGCAAATGCCAAATTATTAGCTGAGTTACTCAATACACTTCCAGGTTTTAAAGTAAATGCAGAGTTTGTTCAGACGAATATTGTTTTCGCTAAACTGGATGAGAGTATCGATATCAACACAATCGCAGAGAAACTTAAGCAAGAGAACATTATTATCTCGCCTGGAAACCCTATTCGCTTTGTGACGCACCAAGATGTTTCTGAACAAGATATTTTGACGCTTGTCGAAAAGATTAAATCTCACCTCTAAGCAAGTTTCAGATTTATCAAATCTTCTATTGAGCTTCCCCTTAGGGGAAGCTTTATGCTTTTTGGAGTTGAATAAATTGAGAAGCCTAAATGAAGCAACGTTTATCTCTGTTAGCATTATTTCTTTTTCTACCGCTAACCAGTGCTAACGCCACTGGAAACCCAGAGCTCGGTAAAATAAAGTCACCGAGTTGCGTTTTTTGTCACGGTAGCAATGGGCAAGCAGTTAATGACACCTACCCTAACCTAAACGGCCAAAATGCAGAATATCTAGTCCAATCCATGCTTAGTTATCAAAATGGATTACGCAAAGGAGACTTGGCCGCAATGATGCAAGCCCAACTCTCTCGATTGAACGAGCAAGACTTACGAGATATCGCTGCTTTTTACGCATCTCAGCCGTAAACCTCAATATAAAAGCCCCCGTACGATACGAGGGCTTACTATTCTAAACTGACTAGTTTGATGCTTATGTTCGGTATAGCACCTTCACTACATGCCAACCGAACTTGGTTTTCACTAAGTGCGGTACTAAGGTTTCACCAGAAAAGCACACCTTGTCAAACTGAGGAACCATCTGACCGCGCTTAAACTCACCAAGATCGCCTCCACGTTTACCAGAAGGACATGTGGAATACTTCTTAGCTAAAGTTTGAAACTTTGCACCTTTCTTAAGCTGCTTGATGATGTCTTCAGCTTGCTCTTTGTGCTTAACCAAAATGTGTAACGCGGCTGCTGTGTTCGCCATGGTATTGCCTCTAAAACCTATATTAACGGCGCGATTGTAGCGGATTCATGTGAGATCTTCACCTCAACTTCTACACAAATAGGTAAGACGTGGTGATTATGTAAGCTAACAGCGACACATTTTGCACATCCTAATTGAACAACCCGCCAATTTGGTTACTATTTAAATGTCCCTTATAAATTTGTGTCATTGAGAGTCTTATGCCAAAAGTCGCAAGCAAAGCAAACCAATCTCAAGGTATGCTGATGTTTACCTTAACTAGCAGCAAACAACTGTTTGCTATTGGCACCCTTAAAGTACGTGAAATCGTACCATTTCAACCAACGACTCAAATTCCTTATTCGCATCATCATGTCGTCGGCACTGTCACCATTAGAGATATGACCATTCCGGTCATCAATATGCCCGCGGCAATTGGTTTTAGGCCAATTCAACCCGAAGAGTATAAATCCTGCTACCTGATCGTAACGGATTGTTTGCGTACCGTGGTTGCCTTTATGGTACGTTCGATTGAGAAAATCATTGAGTGTGACTGGAAGAATATCGAGTCAACGCCGCCATCAGCAGGCAACAATGTATTTGTAACAGGGATCACGCGCTACAACGATCAAATTGTTCAGATGCTTGATGTAGAATTACTGCTCGCTAAAATCTATCCGCAGTATGAGTCTACGAATATTCCTATGTTGACCGACATCGAACGCGAACGATTAAAAGCACTCAATATTTTGCTGGTAGATGACTCCTCGATAGCAAGAAAGCAGCTTTCTGATGCTCTTGACAGTATTAATATCCCCTACCAGATTTGCAATAACGGCCTTGATGCTCTTGAAATTATGCGTGAAGAAGCCAACCGACAGCACCCAATTGATCTATTAGTTAGCGATATCGAAATGCCTGGGCTAGATGGCTATGAATTGGCATTTGAGACTCAAAGCGACAGCAGTTTGAGTAATGCCTACATTATCCTCCATACCTCTCTTTCCAGTGAAATCTGTGTTGACCGCGCTCAGCAAGTTGGTGCTCATGAAGCGTTAGAGAAATTTAATGCAGGCGACCTTATCAAAGCCATGTTGCGAGGTGCCGCAATGCTAGAATCAGGGAAAAGTGTTACCGAGCGGATAGAAGTTAACGTTTAATAACTAAACTTTTAGTTTAGAGAAATTATCTCTTTTTAAACCATTTAATTTTCCGCTTAACCTCATAATTATTATTAATAATTTGCATTTAATTGATATTAACTCAAGCATCTCAGTGACAAATCCGCTAATCTTAAGTTAATTGGTAAGTTTGATAAGATTTTAATAACGAATGACCGACGACGATTACAAAAGATCGACGGCAAATTTAAAAAAAGCCGTCCCTCTTATGATGAAAAATCATGTAGCGGCCACACCTGCTAACTACGCACTTTGGTACACGTATGTGGACAATGCGATTCCGCAGATGAACCGTGAACTTGATAGCGTGCTGGAAAACTATGGCATTTGTCCCCCTGCAACTGGAGAACAATTGTACAAAAACTATGTTGCTAGCCGTGCGGAAACAGACATAAAAGATCTTCGAGCAAATATTGAATTGCTAGTAGGCCAAGTCGCCTCTTCAATGACTGATACTCTCGCAGATACTTCCAACTTTTCAGCGATGATAGACAAGAGCTTTCAAAACCTTGAAAAGGTAGAGAATGAAAGCATGTCGCTTGAAGAAGTCATGTCTGTGGTTCGTCAACTGGTTGAAGAGTCCAAAGAAATAAGACATTCCACCCGTTTCCTAAACAATCAACTCGAGTCCGCCAGCGAAGAAATTCAACGCCTTAAGAGTGAGCTCGCAGAAGTTCAACAAGATGCCCTGTTCGATAGCTTAACCAGCCTTTACAACAGACGCTCTTTTGATAATGACATTAGAACCCTTTGTCAATCTGGTCAAAGCCTTTGTTTAGTCCTAGCCGACATTGACCACTTCAAGGGTTACAACGATAACTATGGCCATTTGTTTGGTGACAGCGTTATCAAAGGAATTGCGAAACGCCTACACATTAATGCACGTGACGGTGTCCATGCATATCGATTCGGTGGCGAAGAGTTTGCACTGATTGTTCCAAACAAGCAGCTACGAATTGCCCGCCAATACGCTGATGGTTTGCGACGTTCAATTGAAAAGCTATCAATCAAAGATAAGCGTTCTGGTAAACAGGTTGGCAATATTACTGCCTCATTTGGGGTGGCCGAGTTCCAGCTAAATGAAAGCCCGGAATCACTCATTGAACGAGCAGATAAACTTCTTTACGAAGCGAAGCAATTAGGACGAAATCGAGTAATGCCTTTGTAAGCAGTATTCTAATTATAAAAAGAGCCCCGATAGTGTTATCGGGGCTCTTTTTGTTTAAGGTGCTTAGCCTTGATTAGCCATCAGCTGTAATTGTTGCTATCAACTCTTGCTGTACCTCTGGCGCTTTATCGTTGTCAATTTGGCAGGTGCCCGCCGCCTTATGGCCGCCGCCACCATACTTGAGCATCAATTCACCTACATTAGTTTTAGAGCTGCGGTCAAAGATCGATTTACCTGTCGCGAACACGGTATTCTGCTTTTGGAAGCCCCACATCTTGTGAATGGATATATTGCATTGAGGAAATAGCGCGTAAATGATAAATCGGTTACCCGCATAAATAGTTTCTTCGTCAGTCAAGTCCAACACAACAAGATTATCGTGCACAGTTGCACAACGTTGGATCTGGTCTTTGAACAGCACTTCATGCTCACGATATAGATCAATGCGCTCTTTAACATCCGGTAGTTCAAGAATCTCTTTAATTGAGTGGTTCTTACAATACTCAATAAGATCCATCATTAAGTTGTAGTTTGAAATACGAAACGTTCTAAAACGCCCTAACCCAGTTCGAGCATCCATCAAGAAGTTGAGTAAGTTCCAACCGTCAGAATCCAATACTTCATCTCGATTAAACTGAGCTGAATCGCCTTTATCAACCGCTTCCATCATATCTAACCAGTCACTTGGAAAAGTCTCTTCTCCTCCATAGTGTTCCCATACAACGCGCGCAGCGGATGGGGCTTCAGGGTCAATAATATGGTTAGCTTTTTCACCTTGAGTTCGAATCGTCTCTGAAAGGTGGTGGTCAAAAACTAAATGGGCATCAGCAACATAAGGCAAATTTGTTACGATATCGCGAGAAGTAATTTCAATCACTCCATCTTGCATATCTTTTGGGTGAACAAACTTGATATCATCAATAAGATTTAATTGTTTTAATAGTACGGCACACA
>Ga0209379_10000495_pt1 | contig 32802 bp, 29 predicted proteins | sample tdDd001_FD_187124 | JGI IMG/M metagenome (GOLD analysis project Ga0209379, IMG submission 187124) | Marine sediment microbial communities from the Atlantic coast under amendment with organic carbon and nitrate - tdDd00.1 (SPAdes)... | ecosystem: Environmental > Aquatic > Marine > Coastal >... | reverse complement strand
ATGATATTTCGTTAAACCATCTGTCGAAGTCGATTTACCAGGCATTTCAATATCAGTATAGTCAAATGCACCATTTACAATTAACTCTGTAGTCGGACATTCAATAAGATCAAGAATACCATCATTATCATCATCAATATCAATTACATCCTCAATACCATCATTATCAAAGTCTGCAATTACATTAAAAACAGATGTATTATAACTATAACAATTTGAACCTGGATGATAGAACGCTGCAAAATAAGCCCCCTCAGGCACAGAAGTTGGTGTAGCAACTAAATTGGCAGCAGAAGCTGGTGTAGCCGTATGCCAACTTATACTTGTTCCTGAAGGTCCTGGATCTGCAGTTATTGTCGTTAAATCAAAGTTAGGCTTAGCAGCTCCAGAATTGCTCGCTAAATTGGGAGCAGCAACTCCTGCTTCGCAAGGATAACAGGTAGTTGATATTACCTCTATAGCATCGATCTCAGAAAAAAGAGGTCCATCAGAACTTTGAATTTTCACATATGTATAAGGACTTATTCCTAAGCCCGTTTCTAAACCTGTAAGGGTATATGATATTTCATAAAAGCTCAGATAATCACCTGCAGGAAAAGTATTCGTACAATCAACAGGATCCGTATAACTTATACCATCACTACTAAATGACACTTTGTAAGTATCATTATCACCTGTAAGGTCAAGCGCTTTAGCGGTAATAATTACGGTTGAACCAGTATCAAAAGCTGTTATAAAAGTTGCATAATCCAAAAAACCATAATCTGACGGGCTATTCCAGTGAGCTATTCCTTTGCCATCTGCGGTACCTAAAGCATCAGGCCCAAGACCTCCAGTTGCAAACTGAGATGTAACTATACTTCCATTAGGACATGATTGCCCAAAGGATAGCGAAGACAGCAGCATAAAAAAGGCAATAACAAAAGCCTTTTTGGCATTAAAAAAAGAATTTTTCTCTTTTTTTAATGCAGCTATCATATTAAATAAAAAGTAAAATTTTCTCATATTATAATTGTTCTATTTTTTTCAATTCAAAGTCAACTCTACGATTATTTTTATGCCACTTTTTTAAAGTCTGGTTTTCTGTTTGGTCAAGAGGTTTTCTCTCCCCATTAACCAAAATTTCCATTCTTTCTTTGGCAACGCCCATTTTCTCAAGCTCAGCAAAGGTGCTTTCTGCACGTCTTTTGGCCAGATACTCGTTGTATAGATTACTTCCCCTGATATCAGTATTGGCGCTAATTAGAAGTTTCAAGTCTGCATTTTTCTCCAATGCATTGTATACTCTAGTCACAATGTCATGAGCCTCCGTAGTAATATCCGCTTTATCGAAATCGAAATAAATAGGAGGTATAATCTCTGGAAGAACTTCAACAATTTCTTCAACAACTACAGGAATTGGAGTCATATAAAAGGTGTGTCTCTTTTTAGCATCCCAAAGCGCACTGACTAAAGTCGTATCAAGCGCTTCGAAACCTTCTTTCACAAAATGCATGGCATTTTTTTGCTCACGCAACACAGTCTTCTTATAGCTAATTTTATTCGCATCGAACTCTAAATTTTCGTCTAAAGCACCATTGCATAAAACCTGATCGGCTATTAATAATTCTTTCGTCTCAATATGCCTCAATTCAAATTCAATCTCGTTCTCTTTCGAAATTTCAAATGAATAGATGTCATCTTCACCTACACCACCCACTCGGTTCGATGAAAAGTAACCTTTGTTTCCATTATCTGATATGATTAGAGAAAAGTCGTCTTTGTCTGAATTCAAAGGTCTTCCCAAATGAACGGGTTTCTCATTCTTCGATATATTTTTCACCATATAAAGGTCCAAACCTCCTAAGCCAGAATGTCCATTAGATGAAAAATAGAGTGCTCCATTTTTAATATGTGGAAACATTTCATTTTCAATAGAATTGATTTTGCTTCCTAAATTCTTAGGCTTGGACCACTGACCATTTCTTAAGTTTGAGGCATAAATATCTGTTCCTCCAAAACCTCCTGGCATATCCGAAACAAAATAGAGTGTTTTCCCATCGGCAGATAAACTCGGATGTCCTACCGAAAACTCATCACTGTTATAAGGGAATTCCTCTGTAATTTTCCATCTACCATTGTAATCTTCAGCGATAAATATCTTCAGATTATTTATCCCATTCTTATCACGCTTTAGTTTTCCTTTATTGTAATTACTTCGTGTAAAGTACATGGTTTTAAAGTCCGGTGAAAAACAAAGCACTGCTTCGTGATATTTACTACCAATTGACCTAGCAAAACGTTTAATATCCTTTCCTAAGGTATCGCCACGCGTATATTGAAACAATTCCAGAAAATATTGACCGTCCCAACCATAGATATCATTTCTGAATCGTTTGGTCTTACGTCCTGAACTAAAAACCAATTTGTCTTTATAAATAACAGGTGCAAAATCAGAATACTTTGAATTAATCGGCATCGAATCCACTTTGCAAATTAAGAAGGGTAAATCTGCATTCTTTATGGCATTTAAATCTCTCACAAGACTGATTACCTTTGCATCATAAAGGTGGCGAGATCGATATTCTTTCAACAAAGCTTCTGATCGATCATATTCGCCCATTTCTTTGGCGATTTCACCATAAAGCACTAAATCCTCATCTTTACGATCAGGATGTTTCATTAGTAATTCAAAATAATTAGTCGAAGATTCATACTTATTCATTTTGTAGTATGCTTGTCCTAACTTTCTATAAACATCAACATTAGTAGAATCTTTCTCTAAAGAATGTTCATAATATTCGATAGCCTTAACGTAGTTGAATTGTTCGTATTGTTTATCACCCAAATACACCGATAGTTTTTGAGAAAAAGCAATAGTACTTAACAAACATGCGAAAAGCAATAGAGTAAATCTTTTCATTATTTAAGCTAGTTTATTTAGGGATATTAAAAGTAACGAGGTGATTTCAACTTTTTGGATTTGAATTCAATGTCATAGCTTAGAGATATTTCGTGAGAACCATCACTTCTACCAGACAATTTAGAAATCGCAAAGTCGTAAGAATAACCAACTCTTAGTTGATTGGTAATATTTACCTGTGCAATGGCTGCCAGCGCATCCTCATTTCGGTAAGAAGCTCCCAACCAAAGTTTATCAACAAAAATGGCCATCATTGTAAAATCCCAAGATAACCTAGAGCCCTGAGTCGCCTTTAAAAGCATACTTGGCTTAAGTTTTAGGAAAAGATTCACATCCATCAGGTAACCTGCCATCATGAAATAGTGCAACTTGTTTCTATCGAAACTGGAATTCTCCAAAGCACCGCCTTTAAGATCTGTTTGTATCAATCGAGGAACCGAAATTCCTGCAAAAAAACGATCATCGTATAAGTAAGCACCGACACCAAAATTGGGCTTAAGCTTTCCATTAATATGCTCTAAGACTGTAGGGTCACCTGCATCTATAACCTTAGCCGTTCTCAAATCAACTTTATAGTGCGAAAGACCAGCTTTCAAACCTAAATTCAAAAACAAAGTCGAACTCATTTTCAAGTTATAAGAAAAATCAAATCCAATGTCTGTATTTTTCTCAGGTCCTAACTTATCCGTTTCTATACTAAGCCCGACACCCATATGGTAAAAAGGAATGGGAGAATTTATAGAAAGAGCCGCACTTTCAGGTGCACCTTTAATACCTACCCATTGACGACGAGCAATACCTAGGATTTGTGTCGTTCCTCTCGATCCCACATAGGCCGGATTAATGGCTGATGGGTAATTGAGGTATTGGGTAAACATTTTGTCTTGCTGTGCCCAGCTGACACATCCAATACCAAACAATAATAAAATAAGGAGTAATAGTCTTTTCATATAAAGAGGATTGTTTAGATTTCTAAAATAAAATGGCATAATATAATTTGTGCATAGATATGTCATAATGTCATTACATACAATGACATTTGTTAGACAAAATAAAAATTAAATAAAATATTGGAAAGAAAGGTTGATTTTGGATTATGATGTGAATATCAAAAGACGACAGGATACTAACACAAAATGAACCAACACGTAAAGAGGTAGATTCGAAAATTCATTCTCCACTCAAATTATAAAGATCTTAGAAGCTACAAGATATATTTACTGTAAATAAGGGGTGATATTCTTTCATTTAAACAGGTCTTTTTCGAGAAGTTTTAAATCTGAATTTTACATCATTAAATTCATTGGCAAAAGTAATAAGTTAATGTGGTTATGAAGTATATAGACGACATAATGTGACGAAAACGCCATTTTGCGTGATTAAAATATACGTGAGAAATTTAATTTATATTATGTGCAACCACAACGTATCTTCCAATTTGAAAGGCAAAAGCCTAAAGATCATATAAAGTGCCAAGGTATTCATCGCAAGAAAACAATTAACAATCTAACTAATACAACTTTGCAATAACATATTTTTATTCTAAAGCATAAGTTGTCATTTTAAAAAGTTCGATTTAGCTCTATTGAAAAATAAACTTAAAATTCGTTTCATGATAAATTTTATAATTAAACATGTGTCTGAAAGAAAAGTATATATTTCGAATCATTTACAACAATAAGCATAATGCATTAAATTTCAACGACTAAGCAGCAATGACTTTTTGTTATGCTTCTTTATAATTTATATCAAACTCTTTGCAAAATGAAACATATAAACAGGTCATGACGAGAATGGATTAAATACTCAAAGCTTAAGAGTTACAATCCAACTCTCAAATCCTACAACTGAGTCATTTTTCTTTTTTATTGAAAAGGAGCGAATGCAATTTTGTACCAGTCAATCACCTAATACAGATACAAAATGTTACGATTAATTTTATTTCTCATTGCATTATTGCTTTCACAAGTTTGCTCTGCTCAGCTTACAATAAGTGGAAAAGTAATCGATAAAAAAGGAGAACCCATTCCTGGTGCCAATGTCTATATCAACAATAGCTACGATGGTACTTCGACCAATACAAATGGTTTATTCGAATTTACTACACAAACAAGCGGAGAACAAAACCTCATTATTTCTTGCATAGGCTATATGAATTTCAGCCTAACCAGAGATATTAGTCAGATGCAAAATTTACACATCGTTCTTAAAGAATCGATTAACACCTTAAATGCAGTTGTGATTACAGCAGGAACCTTTAGCGCTGGTGATAACAGTAAAATCACAGCCCTAAAACCTCTCGATGTACTGACGACAGCTGGTGCAGCAGGTAACTACGTTGCAGCATTTCAATCGCTTCCAGGCACCTCTACTATTGCAGAAAGTGGGGAGCTTTTTATTCGTGGAGGAGATGGAAGCGAGTCGCAAACCTTTATCGACGGGATGCGTGTATTTAAACCCTATACATCTACTGCCAATAATATTCCTTCTCGCGGACGTTTTTCACCAACCTTATTTAAAGGCATGACCTTCAGCACAGGTGGCTATTCAGCAGAATATGGTCAGGCACTTTCTGGTATACTACTCTTGGATACGAAAGATAAACCGACTGAAGAAAGGACTGAGATATCCATCATGAGCGTAGGTGCTTCTCTTGGCAAAGCGATGAAAAAGAAAAATGATGCTTTGAGTCTAAATGTGTCCTACATCAACCTTGCTCCTTATAACGGCATTAGTTCATCAAAAGATGAATGGAAAAAGTCACCTGAAGTCTTATCTGGTGAAACCGTTTATCGCCATCAGTTAAAAAAAGGACTATTCAAATTCTACTCAGGCTTTGGCTATACCAACTATCATGTTTTGCAGAAAACAATAGATTACCCCGAAAAACTGAGTTTCGAAACACAGGAAAAAGATCTTTATCTAAACACCTCTTATAAAGGATCACTCAACGATAAATGGATCATCAATACCGGACTCAGCTATGGCATCAACCACAATAGAAATCAAATTGACACAAAAACATTTACTGACAAAGAACAAAACGGGCATTTCAAATTCAAATTGAAACATCTCCTTTCGGAACAAATCAGAATAAGTTTCGGTACTGATTATTTCTTTACAGATCTAACAGAAAAAGTGAATCTATCTAATCCACAATGGAAAAATACATCTCATCTTAAAAATCAATTGGCGGCTTTATACACAGAAACAAACCTCTTTTTTTCGAAAAATACGGTTCTCAATTTAGGAGCCAGAGCTGAATATTCCGATTATAGCAAGGCGGCTCGTTTTGCTCCGCGACTTTCTATTGCCCAAAAGACAAGTGAATACGGACAAGTCTCTTTTGCTTGGGGAGAATTCTATCAGCTACCAATCAGTCAACATTTACAATCAAACTCAGATCTTAGGGAAGAAAAGAGTCAGCAATTTCTTTTGAATTACCAATATAATCCAAAAAAACGACTGCTAAGAACCGAACTGTTCTATAAAAAATATTCGAATTTGATAAAGTATGAAACTACTGACAATTGGAACTACAAAAATTACACAAACCGAGGATCCGGTTATGCCAAAGGCTTGGATATCTTATGGAAAGATGACAAAAGCATTCCTAATCTGAAATACTGGATTTCCTATTCTTATCTGAACACAGAAAGAGATTATCGGGACTTCCCCGAAAAAGCAAGAGTGAGTTTTTCGAACAAACACAACCTCTCAATTGTTGGAAAATATTGGATTCCATCATTACGCTCGCAGGTGGGCATGAGCTATAAGCTTGCCAGTGGGCGTCCTTACAATGATCCAAACGAAACTGGTTTTATGGAACAGGAAACAAAAAATTACAATAACCTGAGTTTTAACTGGTCGTGGTTAATTTCTCAGCAGACTATCTTTTATTGTTCGGCAACCAATATTTTAGGACACAACAATATTTTCTCTTACGATTACAGCAGTCAGCCAAATGCAAACGGAAGATTCGACAAAGAAGCTGTTCGTCCCAGCAACAAACACTTCTTTTTTGCTGGTTTGTTCATCACCATTAGCAGTAACAAAATGAAGAATCAGCTAGACAACCTGTAATGCTTTTTAATCAAACGATAAGCCCTTACAGACAATTTATATACAATTCAGCTAGCTAAACCGACAGTTGAGAATATCTCTTTTTTACATCCGTAAATATTTGCTCAATTTTGAATTAAGCAATTAATCTAATACAAATAAAGTTTAAACGATATGAAACGATACATGATAACAATAGCGATTCTTAGTCTTTTAGCATTGGGTTCAAGAGCACAAGAAAAAGATGGTGGAATTAAAATTAGCGTAAAAATAAATGGATTATCGAATAACGAAGGCAAACTTATGATTGCCATCTACAATAGTGAATCATCCTTTTTAAATAAGCCATATATGACCTGCTCTGGAACAATTACGAACAAAAAATCAAATGTAACATTCAATAATATCAAACCAGGCACATATGCTATTTCATGTTATCATGATCAGAATTCAAATCAGCAACTCGACTTTAATAGCATGGGAATCCCCAAAGAACCAACTGCAGCCTCGAATGATGCCAAAGGATTTTTTGGGCCTCCTAAATTTAAAGATGCCAAATTCGAAATAAGTGATCAGAACAAAAAGCTAATTATCAATTTTTAATAATAACAAGCATGAAAAGAATAATCGCATCGATAATTATACTTACAAGTATCGTGTTCGCTAGTTTCTCACAAACCCCTTACGAACGGGGTATGACTAAAGCCTTACAAATGTGGCAAAATAAGAAATCTACTGAAGCCATAGCTCTATTCGAACGCATAGCTTCTGTTGAAAAAGAAAACTGGCTACCCAACTACTATATTGGATTGATATATGCAACACAAGTGCTTTCGGGGCTAGAAAAAGAGAAGGCCTCTATCTTGCTTGAACAAGCACAAAAAAGTCTTGACAAAGCCGAAAATATCTCAAATAATAATTCGGAGCTGTTCTGTTTGCAAGGACTAATTAATACAGCATGGGTTACATTAGATCCAATGACTAATGGCCAAAAATTATCTCCTTCAATTATTGAATCCTATCAGAAAGCAATTCGTTTAGATCCAAACAATCCACGCCCAATCTATTTATTGGCACAATATGAAATAAATCTGGCAAAGATGTTTGGTCAAGACACAAAACCGTTTTACAATAGAATTAAGGTCTCATTAAAAATGTTTGATAACTTTAAAGCTCCTTCAGCCTTTTACCCAAATTGGGGAGCAGAAAGAGCCAGTTCATTATTAAAAGCACAAAATGCAAACTAGCGAATTAAAAACGAGATTAAAAAAGGATCTAAGGTTGTCATTACAATTGACAATCATATCAATTGTAATCACACTCCTTTTCATGATCAACAAACTAAATTGGAATGTTTTTTATGCTTCCATTATTGTTTCGGCGATGTATTGTTTTGGGCTAGCTATGGGCTGTAGTGTGATTTCCACATTATTAGATTGGAAATTTAACTGGCAGGCACAGGAAAAAAAACGCCTTACTTGGGGTATTGTTACCACTGTTATTTATGTTGTAACAGTTGTTCTACTTATCGATTATTATGTATTTGTAAAACTTCAACATCTCCCCTATGAGCACTTTTTTAAGGGGCGTTATTTATGGATGCATTTTTTCTACATTGTATTATCATTAGGAATTGCGACTTTTTTTCATGCAAAAGGCTCTATGCAAGAACTAAAAACCACGTTAACGCAAAAAGCTCTATTGGAGAATCAAAATATTGCCTCTCAATACGAAGCCTTAAAAAATCAGGTCGATCCACATTTCCTATTCAATAGCTTAAATGTTCTTTCCTCCTTGATAGATGAAAATCCCGCTACAGCGCAAAAATTCGTTTCACACTTGTCGCATATTTACCGCTATGTACTCGATCAGAAAGATAAGGAATTAGTTAGTTTAGAAAAAGAGTTGACTTTTACAGAGCAGTATGTTTATTTGCAAAAGATTAGATTCGAAGAAGGTATAAATTTGAAGATTAAAATTGAAACAAATAAAAATAGCAGCTTAACAATTCCTTTAGCTCTTCAAATTTTACTGGAAAACATTTTTAAACACAATATGATATCCGACGAAAGTCCTATTTTTATCAACATACAAACTCAAGATGAGTATTTAATTGTTAGTAATACGCTTAACAAAAAGGCTACAGCTCAAAAATCTCATCATTTAGGTCTGGAAAATATAAAAGCCCGCTATAAATACTTTACGGATATGAACATTGAAATAGAAGAAACAACAGATCTATTCACTGTAAAACTGCCTCTTATTTCTAAATTATGAATCCGACTGTCGTAATTATCGAAGACGAAAAACCTGCAGCTCGCAGATTAGAACGTATGCTAAACACCGAAGGCATTAATGTCATAAAAACGCTTCACTCGGTAGCAAAGGCTAAAGAATGGTTCGGTGAAAATGAACAGCCTGAACTGATATTTCTGGACATTCAACTTTCCGATGGCTTGAGCTTTGAAATTTTCGAACAAGTTGAAATAAATTCAAGCATCATATTCACAACAGCCTACGATCAGTACGCTCTAAAAGCATTCAAGTTAAATAGTATTGACTATCTACTTAAACCTATTGAAGAAAGCAGTTTACAAAAAGCTATTGATAAATATCAACATTTTAAGCCTCAACAAAAAGTTGTATCTCCATCAATTCAGATAGACCAAATTAAACAATTATTATCTTCGGCTAATACTAATTACAAAGAGCGATTCGCAGTCAAAATAGGACAACACATCAGGAGCATTAAAACACAAGATGCAGTCTGCTTTTACAGTGATAATAAGGCCAGCTTTATTTATACCAATACAGAACGTAGCTACCCCATTGATTTTTCTTTGGAGCAGTTGGAAGAACTATTAGATCCAGAAGTATTCCACAGAATCAGTCGCAAATTCTTTATTAATATCAATTCCATTACAGATATCGTAGCCTATTCTAATAGCCGACTAAAAATTAAACTCGATAAATTTCAACAAGAAGAAATTATTGTAAGTCGGGAGAGAGTCAAGGATTTTAAAACTTGGTTGGGCTAAATTCTGATATCCATATCTGAATAAAAATCATAAAAAAAGGAGAAACTATCTAGAGTTTCTCCTTTTTAAATATTTTTTCAACTTACAAATTATTGCTTGATAGCCGTTTCCAAACCAATTGTAATCATTGTATTTAATGATGTTTGGCGTTGTTCAGAAGTTGTTTCTTCTCCTGTTAAAATATGGTCACTAACTGTCAAAATAGCTAAAGCTTTAGCCTTATGTCGCGCTGCAATAGTATATAATGCAGTAGCTTCCATTTCTACAGCCAATACGCCATAATCAGCCCAAATTTTAAATGGCTCAGGATTATTATCTAAGTCGTGATAGAAGATATCAGAAGTTAAAGTTGCACCAACCTTAATATTCACATTTTTTTCTGTTGCAGACTGATGCGCATCGCTCAATAAACCAAAATCAGCACATGGAGCATAATCCATACCTCTAAATAAGTTTCTATTCATCGATGAGTCCGTACAAGATGTCATGGCAAGAATCACATCAAAAACCTTTACATCATGATTAAATGAACCACAGGTTCCAATACGAATTAAATTCTTTACATTATACTGAGTTATTAACTCCTTAACGTAAATACCAATTGAAGGAATACCCATCCCGGTTCCTTGTACTGAAATACGTTTCCCTTTATAGGTTCCCGTAAATCCCAGCATATTTCTCACCTTATTATAACAAACAACATCTTCCAAGAAATTATCTGCAATATATTTTGCTCTTAGTGGATCTCCAGGTAATAGAATCGTTTCCGCAATGTCACCCATTTTGGCCTCGTTGTGTGCACTCATAGTATCAGTTATTAAAATTTTATAATCAAAAGGTGTTCCCCTAACATCAATACATTATTGAACATATTGTATTAACTTATACAAATCTATAAAAGATTTTAAACACTTTCAACAAAGAGAGATGGATGATATAAATGGTTGGATTGTAGCGATCCTAAATCGGTAAAAAGGTTAAATTACCCCTAATAAAACCCATCTTTACGTTTTCGGACTTTCAGATGGCTAAATTAATGCTTTTGTTTGGTGTTTCAAAATTAGGAATAGTAAAACAGTAATTCTTATCTTTTTTTAGCAAAGAAGCTTTTAACTAATACGGAACTTTCCTCTTCTAAAATACCAGTTACAAGCTCAGTTCTTGGATGCAAAGGTGAAGGTGAGAATGCTGTAAAGCCTCTCTTTTTATCCGAAGCACCATATACAATTCGGCTAATTTGCGACCAAGCCAAAGCTCCAGCACACATATTACAGGGTTCGAGAGTCACATATAAGGTACATTCTTTTAAATACTTCCCACCCAAGAAATTTGCAGCGGCAGTAATGGCCTGCATTTCAGCATGAGCCGTTACATCATTTAGTCGCTCAGTTAAATTATGAGCCCTGGCAATAATTCTATTATTACATACAACAATGGCACCAACAGGAATTTCGTCCTCATCATAAGCTTTATGAGCTTCTTCTAAGGCCTGTTTCATAAAATATTCGTCTGAAAATGGATTGATCTTCTCTTCCATAAAAAATATATAAAGTTCAAGCTATGCTTCAGTAAAATAGTTAAAATATAAGCTAGCCAATTGTCATTAAACAAGATAAAATGCAAAAGCCTAGCCAATTTCAAAAAAAAGTCTATTCTATTTCACAAAAACTTAGTATTTTCGCAAAGTTAATAAAATAGGAATAAGATGTATAGAACTCATACTTGTGGTGAATTAAGAATTCAGAATGTAAAGGAAACAGTTACCCTTAGTGGTTGGGTACAAAAAGCTCGTGACCTGGGAGGAATGACCTTTGTCGATCTTAGAGATCGTTATGGTATTACTCAATTTGTTTTCGACATGGAAACCAATCCAGAGCTTTGTGCTCAGGCTAGAAAATTAGGTCGTGAATTTGTTGTTGCAATTACGGGTACCGTTCAGGAACGTGAAAATAAGAACTCAAAAATTCCAACCGGGGATGTTGAGATCATTGCTGACAAGGTTGAAGTATTGAGTCAATCAATTACGCCTCCTTTTACTATCGAAGACAATACTGATGGTGGAGACGAGCTAAGAATGAAGTACCGTTACCTTGATTTACGTCGTAGCTGTGTTCGTGAGAATCTGGTTATGCGTCATAAAATGGGTATCGAAATTCGTAACTTCCTTGACCAATTAGATTTTATTGAGACTGAAACACCAGTGTTAATTAAATCGACTCCAGAAGGAGCTCGTGACTTTATCGTACCATCGCGTATGAATCCTGGTGAATTTTATGCTTTGCCCCAATCACCTCAGGTTTTTAAACAATTATTGATGATTTCTGGTTTCGACCGTTATTATCAAATTGTAAAATGTTTCCGCGACGAAGATCTTCGTGCTGACCGTCAGCCTGAGTTTACTCAGATTGATTGCGAAATGGCATTTGTTGAACAAGACGATATCTTAAATACATTCGAAAATTTAACGAAACATCTATTCAAGAAATTGAAGAATGTTGACTTAAACTTAGATTTCCCAAAGCTAGACTATGCTGATGCCATGACATATTATGGTAATGACAAGCCTGACACACGTTTCGATATGAAATTTGTTGACCTTAGCGTTATTGCTAAAGGGAATGATTTCAAAGTATTCGATGAAGCTGAATATATTGGTGCAATCTGTGCGACAGGTTGTGCAAAATACACACGTAAGCAATTGGATAAGCTAACTGATTTTGTGAGAAAGCCACAAATAGGTGCTAAGGGATTGGTTTACGTAAAATATAATGAAGATGGTTCTTTCAAATCATCAATAGATAAATTTTACTCTGCTGAAGATTTACAAAAGTGGGCTGAAGCTTGTCATGCTAAACCAGGAGACTTATTATTAGTTCTTGTTGGAGATCGCAATACAACATTGCCTCAACTTTCTGAATTACGTCTTGAAATGGGATCTCAACTAGGTCTTAGAGACAATGAGAAATTCTCTCCACTTTGGGTTGTTGACTTCCCTCTATTGGAGTGGGATGAAGACAATAAGCGTTTCCACGCAATGCACCATCCATTTACATCTCCTAAAAAAGATGACCTTCACCTTTTGGATACTGATCCTGGAGCGGTTCGTGCAAATGCATACGATTTAGTTATCAATGGTGTTGAAATTGGTGGAGGTTCTATTCGTATTCACGATACAGAATTACAAGCTCAAATGTTTAAGCATTTAGGATTTACCGATGAAGAAGCTCAAGAGCAATTTGGTTTCCTAATGAACGCATTCAAATATGGTGCACCTCCACATGGTGGTATTGCTTTCGGATTTGACCGTTTAGCTTCTCTTTTTGCTGGTATCGAATCTATCCGTGACGTTATTGCTTTCCCTAAAAACAATTCGGGTCGCGATGTGATGATTGATTCACCTTCAGCAGTAGCTGGTGCGCAATTGGATGAATTAAGCTTAGCTTTAAAAGCTATTGAGAAGAACTAATTCTCTAGCTCTTAAAATATATTCTAAAGGCTGTCTCTTACGAGATGGCCTTTCTTTTGACCAATAAATTCTACTTCACCATAAAGCAAAAAAAACCACCGAAACTAATTCGATGGTTTTTGAAATATTTTAGAGATTAGACTACCAGTCAAAATCATCTTCTTCCTCATTTTTATTTGCAAGCCCTTGCTCACGCTTAATCATGTCCTTATACATGCCGCGCATAAACAAACAACCGTGCTTCACGGCTTCATCCTTACTTTGAAAATTCGCTTTAATCAAATGATGCTCGCTCATTTCCAACTCCGGATCATCGGTATAGTAATAAATACTAACATTAGGTCTTCCACCTTTTTTCTTAATATCTAATCCCATCCAGGTTTCAAAAACCTCGCCGTCAACCTTTATATGTCGTTTAAACTTAATCATATCAATTCAATTACTTGATAAAACAAAATTCGAGCCTTATTTATCTTGCTCTGCATCCTTTATTTTTTTCTCCAGATTATTTACAAGAACCATAGTTACAGTTAAAACAAACATCACTACAACCTCAATATAAATACCTGTTTTGTCTCCTGCTTCTCCTGTTGAATGTAGAAGATTAAACACACTTGCTACCATAATTAAGAAGGTAGACATTATCAAAAGAAATTTAATCAGTTTCATCTCTATTAATATTGGTAAGTGATATCAGTTAGATTAAGCGACAGCTTATCATCCAACAATATCATTTTCATTATAAATTATCCAAAACGAAATCAGGCTTAGTCAATTCAAGCTGATTTTTTACCGGATTGGCATAGATTTCAAAAAATATCTCTTTAAGCCTTTCACTGTCTTCATCAACAGTTCCCAGCTTTTTATCCATATGTTTTAAAAATAATTCCTTCTCCTCGTCAGTATATTTATTTCTATATTCATCCGTTTTGTTCAGAATATCAAAAGCAATATAATTATCAGGCCAAAGTTTAAAGTTTTTATGAATCTTATAGTCAATTAAATCAGCCAAAGCCTTCAATTTGTCACGACTATCATCCATCTCCTCTATCACATCAAGCATCTCTGAGATCGGCTTACCAACTCGAAAATGAACACGCCCTTTTTCATTAATTAGTCCCTTAAGCATGCTTAATAAATCATCCTTAGGAGTCTTCTTATATCCTTCATCTGTTTCTTTCATGAATAGCTCACGAGACTTTAATGCATCACAAGGCTCATATTCGTATGAAATAGCAACAGGAACAATTCTCATAGCTTTAAAATGCTCAGAGAATGATTTATCACCACTCATATGTAACATTTTTAGCAAGCTTTGCTGAGTTCTATCATCCCCATCCTTGGTTCTTCCTTCTCGTTGAGCAATCCAAACTGATGAATTCTTAGTACTCAAAGCATGTCCAATATAAGAAGATAATTGCTTTGAATTAACCAACATTTCTCGAACAGAAGCATTACGCTTAACAACGAAACTCTTGTTGAGTTTTACTAAATCGCTGATCCAAGGTTGAATCAAAAGGTTAGAACCAATCGCAATTTCTGTAGTCGAAAAACAATTCCTATGTAGTAATATATTTAGAAGAGCCGAGTCTAGAATAATATCTCTGTGGTCAGAGATAAAAAGATAACTCTCATTTTTATCTAACTTATCGAGGCCTTCAATACTGATTCCTTTTGTCGTGTTCTTTACAATGTTATCCACTAAGGGGACAATAAACATCGATTGAAAATCGTCAACATTTGTTACTTGCGACAAACTGCCTTCAATTTTTTCTCGAGATAAGTCGGGGAATAATTGTAAAGAGAATTTTATAAAGTCTTCGTTCTTAATTAAGCGTTCTATTACGTCTGGTACTTCAGAGTCGCAATAAGGACGTATATCATCATATTCTGATTCAGAAATCATTATCTAATCGGATTGGTTTTAAGGAACTCCAAAAATAAGTAAATTAAATGGATTATCTAAATAATGCAATCCCGTGCAAAGCCTTTTACATCTATATGAAATTTATAAAAATAAAAGCAGCTACTAAAATGTTTCATTTAGCAACTGCTTCACTTACCATAAGATTTTTATTTCAATTTTTGTCGATAATATCTCTTAGAGATTTGTAAAATCAATCAGATCAGCAGGATTCACATGTTTCCCACTCTTTCTAATTTCGAAATGCAAGTGCGGACCAGTCGAAATTCCCGATGTACCGACAAAACCTATTAGGTCACCTTTATTCACTTTATTGCCAAGCTTAACAGCATACCCTTCCATTTGAGAATACAAACTCACGATATTATCTCCATGCTCAATGATTAGAAAACGACCATAAGATTTCCCTTCAATATGATTATCCTGACGTTTCTTGACAACCCCATCAGCAATCGCATAAATTGGTGTTCCTTTGGGTGCAGCAATATCAATCCCCTTATGAAACAACATCTTTTTCTTAATAGGATGCATTCTTTCACCATAAGGAGATGTGACCCTTACCTTAGTTGATGATTTTATAGGAGACGTAAAATCCTCACGTTTAAAAGTAGTCTTATTCTCAAGCTTATCGGGCTTTATCTCTGAATAATCAAAGCTCAACATTGAGATAATAAGAACTGGAAGTATAAGTATTAGCTTTAAATGAGCCCATACTGATGTATTTGATTTTGTAATCATTTTTATTCGTTTTAGTGTTAATGAAGATTTAAATGCACTTGTCAAGTTAAAATTCATTTTACTTTCAATATGCTGTAACAAGCACTGCTGATAACCAATTTTATTTGTATCATCAACAACACAAGCTTGATCAGCACAGTATTCATGCACCTCGACCAAGGCATTTTTTATGAGATAAATAATAGGATTAAACCAGAACATGGCTTTGACTAATTCTATTATAAGCAAATCGATACTATGCAACTGTTTTGAATGAATTGACTCGTGCAAAAGAATCTGCTTATTTTCTGTCTTCGAAAGAATTGACGGATTCAGAAAGACATAATTAAAGAAAGAATAAGGTGAGTTAACTTGCTCTAAATAAATCAAGTTCAAATCACCTTCTTTTTTTATTTCATTGGCTCGAATGATCTTAAATAGTGAAACTAAGTTTAAAATTAAGCGACCTAAAATCGTTAAAACACCAAGGCTATAAAACAGTTTGATCCAAAAACCAGAGTCAAAAATAGTTTCCTGAGATGATTTCAAATCGACTAGAACTATGTGTTCTTCGATAGAGTTTTCAAATTCCCATACAACTTGATTCGCTTTAGCGAGCTCCTCATAATCAATTGTAAAATTAATTAAGGGCAGTACTAAAGAAAATAAGATGGCTGCAATCAGGTAAAAACGATTTCTTTTGACATGTGTTTCCTTTGCTAAAACAAACTTATAGAAGCCGTAAAATATAGCAAGACACAAGCCTGACTTCATTGAATATAGAATAAAATCAGTCATCCGAATTCACTTTTTTATTTTCAATTTGTTCTTCGATTAACGCTTTCATTTCTTCCAATTCACTTAGAGACAAGTCTTGCTCTTTAGTAAAGAAGGAAGCAAAACCTTTTACTGAGTTATTAAAAAAACTTTTTATCATGCCTGACATAAACTCACGGGCATAAACTTTTTTAGGTACTAGAGGGAAATACTGATTGGTTTTACCAAAGGTTTCAAATCCGATAAATCCCTTTTTAACCAGAATTCGAATCACGGTAGCAACAGTTGTATTAGCTGGTCGTGGTTCTGGAAATTCTGATACAATATCTTTAAGAAAAGCTTTTTCAAGCTTCCATAGATATTGCATAATTTGTTCTTCTGCTTTTGTCAATTCTTTCATCGCTCAAACATACGACTAATTATTTAGTCGTACAACTATTTTTATAGTCTAAGTGCGTTTAATAAATAAATTCATCAAATTACTCTGTATAAAAAAAGGGCTGTCGATAATAAAATCGACAGCCCTTTTTTAAAAATATTTAGATTCAGAATTACATCATTCCTGGCATACCACCACCCATTGGAGGCATAGCAGGAGCTGCAGCTTCTTCTTCTTTTTCTTCGATCAATACACACTCTGTTGTTAAGAACATACCAGCAATAGAAGCAGCATTCTCTAAAGCAACACGAGAAACCTTAGCAGGATCAATTACACCAGCTTCAATCATATGCTGATACTCACCAATACGAGCATTATATCCAAAGTCAGCTTCACCCGCTTTAACCTTATCTACAACTACAGCACCTTCACCTCCAGCATTAGCTACGATCTGACGCAATGGCTCTTCAATAGCACGTTTCACGATTTCGATACCTACAGTCTCATCTTCGTTATCACCTTTTAGACCTTCTAAAGCAGCAATAGAACGAATATAAGCAACACCACCACCTGCAACAATACCTTCTTCAACTGCAGCACGAGTTGCACTTAAAGCATCGTCAACACGGTCTTTCTTCTCTTTCATTTCGATCTCTGAAGCAGCACCAACATATAGTACAGCAACTCCACCAGCTAACTTAGCTAAACGCTCTTGTAATTTCTCTCTATCGTAATCAGAAGTCGAGTTTTCAATTAAAGTTCTAATCTGAGCAACACGAGTATCAATGTTTTCTTTAGCGCCAGTACCATTTACAATTGTAGTGTTCTCTTTGTCGATTGTGATTTTCTCACACTGACCCAACATTTCAATAGTAGCTTGCTCTAACTTCAATCCTTTTTCTTCAGAAATAACAACACCACCTGTAAGGATTGCTAAATCTTCAAGCATTTCCTTTCTTCTATCACCAAAACCAGGAGCTTTAACAGCAGCAACTTTTAATGAACCTCTCAAACGATTCACAACCAAAGTTGCCAAAGCTTCACCTTCTACATCTTCAGCAATAATCATCAAAGGACGACCTGCTTGTGCAGCTGGCTCAAGAAGTGGCATCAACTCTTTCATAGTTGAAATCTTCTTGTCGCATAAAAGAATGAAAGGATTCTCAAGATCTGCTTCCATTTTATCACCATTAGTGATGAAGTATGGAGAGATATAACCACGGTCGAACTGCATACCTTCAACTACTTTTACGTAAGTTTCAGTTCCTTTAGCTTCTTCAACAGTAATAACACCTTCTTTTTTTACTTTTTCCATTGCTTCTGCAATCAAAGAACCAATTGTCTCGTCATTGTTTGCAGATATCTTCGCAACTTGCTTAATCTTATCGTAGTTATCACCAACTTCGTTAGATTGAGATTTAATATTAGCTACAACTGCTTCAACAGCTTTATCGATACCACGTTTCAAATCCATTGGGTTAGCACCCGCAGTTACGTTCTTTAAACCTACGTTTACGATAGATTGAGCCAAAACAGTAGCTGTTGTTGTTCCATCTCCAGCGTCATCAGCCGTTTTAGAAGCAACTTCTTTTACCATTTGAGCACCCATATTTGAACCTGGATCTGATAATTCGATTTCCTTAGCAACAGAAACACCATCCTTAGTAATTTGTGGTGCACCGAATTTACGATCAATTACAACATTTCTCCCTTTAGGTCCTAATGTTACTTTTACTGCATTTGCCAAAGCATCAACTCCTACTTTTAGTAGATCGCGAGCTTCTATATTGAATTTAATTTCTTTTGACATTTCTAATAATTAATAGATTAAAAATTAATTTTTCACGAATTGCAATTAAGCAATATATAAGATATCAGTTTGAGACATCAATAAATAATCTTCATTATCAATGTTCAATTCTGTACCAGCATATTTACCATAAACAACGGTATCTCCAGCCTTAACCTCCATTGGCTCGTCCTTTTTATCAGCTCCGACCAACACAACTTTTCCTTGTAATGGTTTTTCTTTTGCTGAATCAGGAATAATAATGCCACTAGCTGTTTTTTCTTCTATTGCTATAGGAGCAATTAAAATTTTGCCCGCAAGAATCTTTCCGTTTAGTTCTGCCATTTTTTTAAATATTTAGGTTTAATTTTTATTTTCTAATATTTCTAGAATAAGATTTTGATTAAAATCATTCTTCTAACATCTCTGTCATTTCTTTAAAATAACGATATGCTTCTGTCATAATCTGTGCCAAACAAAAAGTCTTGTCATTTTTGCAGCATTAAGCATTTAATCGATAGTCTCCATTTTTCCAATTGAATACAAACTTTTAAAATGACACCACTATTTACTCATTATTCGTTCTTCGTGAATAAGGAAGTTTAAATATACAATTTTACAACACACCAAACATTATACTCTATAACAATCACTTAAATAACACAATTTTAAATTAAGAACTCTAAAGCAATACGCAAACACAAGTGTAAATATTTATTTGACTTGAAAATCGGGCATAAAAAAAGTGTCAGCATGTAATGACATACTGACACTTAAATATTTTAATAGACGTAATTCTAAATTACTCTGCCTTTTCAGTTTCTTCCTTTTTAGCAGGAGCTTCAGTTGGGAATACTGGTACTTCAGGAGTCGTTTCAGTTTCCTGTAATTGTTGCTCGATAACCGATTTTGGAGCTCCGTTATTACTACGATCGATAGTAGCAGCTGCACCCATACAAAGTACAAAAAGACTTATTGCTAGCACCCAAGTTGCTTTTTCAAGAAAATCCGTCGTTTTCTTAACACCCATAATCTGGTTAGAAGATGAGAAGTTAGAAGCTAATCCGCCTCCTTTTGAGTTTTGTACCAAAACGATTAAAACCATTAGTACACAAACAATAAGGATCAATACTGAAATAAAGGTAAACATACTTATCTATTTTTTTAATTTTTCTATTCTTTCCAATTGACTCGCAAAGTAAATATTTTTTTCGGGATTTTTCAACATTAATTTCTTATAAACAGCTATAGCCTTGTCAAAAAGCTTTTGTTTAATATAAATCTCTGCTAAAGTCTCACTCATACACCCAACACTTTCCTTCAAACTCTCCTTTGACACATCACCCTGATTATCAATCTTTTCATCTGGGCTTGATATACGTGGTTCATTCTCAATAAAAGTAGATATTAAATCAAAATCCTTTGATTTTTTATTCTTCTTTGGTTTTTTATTTTCTTCTGTATTAAGCTCTATTTGTGTTGATTCTATTTCATTTGAAGCCAACTTTGACATCCACTCTGAAAAAGAATGATTTTCTTTGGTTGTTGCTTTTTCTTCAACTTGCTTATCAACAGAATCTAAAACATATAAGTTCCCGCCAAAATCCATATCATAAATTTCAGGCTCCAATTTTAGATATTCCGTTTCCGATGAGTCAGTCGTTACTGACTTATTATCCTTTTGTTCCTGATCTTTTTCTATATCTGAATTCTCGCTGGCATCATTAGTTTCTAAATCATCAAAAACAATGATATCCCCTTTTATCTCGCTCAAGTTTTCCTCTTTCTGATTGTTGTCAGGAAGATCATTTTCCAATGTTGTCGATATTAAGACATCAGTTGCCTTATCATCGAGAGTAAAAACGTCATTCTCAACAGAGCTCTCAGCTTCAACTTTTTCTTGTTTATCTAACTTAACATTTTCAGAAGTCGCAACAAATAATTCTAACCTATCATGAAGATAGAGATATAAGCGACGCCTATCTGGAATAAAAAGAGCTGATTTTTTCAATTCCTGATTTAAACGTATGCTCTTTTGTTGATTTAAAGTCTTTAATAACAGAAGATATGGTGCCTGAAAAAAGGGGTACTCATCAATAAGAGTTTTAAGCTCTTTATGACTGTCTCCATCCATCTTTTGTGGATCTTTTAACCAGGATTGCAACAATTCCTTGTTCATACTTCTATCATTATTGTACATCAAAATCTCAGTAATTAAGAGTCACCTTTTGATGATTTTCTTAGTTGAACATTAAACTTAACGAAAATAAATAAATCCGCGTAAATAACTACCAGTTAACTACTGATTGCGTGTAGATATCATCTATGATTTTCTCTAAAATCAACTCTACCAACTCATTCTCAACATCAGCTAGCTGCTTACTACTATCAAAATCTTCAAATGCTGAAAAGCTTTTGTCAAAATCATTATCTGGCTCAATTTCATTGGTAAACTTCACCCTAATAGTTACGGTCAAACGGTTGGTCGAAGCCATATCAGCACTTGATATATCCATTGCTTTAGTTTGGTAACCTGTAATTTCTCCTGAAAAATTCAAATGCCCTTCACCATCTACAATCTCATCGAGAGAGGTACGACTACGAAATTTTTCTTTTAAGTCTTCAGTAAATTTATCGCTCAAATTAGGGTTTACTAAAGGTGCTCTATTTTGAAAAAACTGTACCGAAAAAGTCTTCACATCCGCAGACAAAGTTCCTCCTGTAAAGCTATAACTCACCTTACATGCGGTAAATGCTAAACCAATAATTATAATGAGTAATGATGATTTTATCCAATTCATAATTCTAATCCTTACATTGTTTATTTTTATTTATGCCTCGGTAAATATACTTAAAAGCAGCCTTATTTTTCGATCTAATTAATATCGTATTCCTTAATTTTTCGATATAATGTTCGTTCCGATATGCCTAAGTCTTGAGCAGCATATTTTCTCTTACCATTGTGTTTTTCCAAAGCCTTACGAATGAGTTCCATCTCTTTATCAACCAGAGATAATGACTCTTCCACAAACTCTTCGGTATCCTGAATATGAGGAACATCTACTCTAGAAACATTAACCTGTCCCTGTGAGTAAGGCTGATGTTGAACAACGTCCAATTCCTGATCTTCGTATAGCTTACGAATTAACATCGCATTCTTCTGTTGTAAATCGTTAGAGTCGCCATCTTTTTGCATCAAGTCAAAAACCAATTTCTTCAGATCCGTCATATCCTTTTTCATATCGAAAAGAACCTGATATAGAATCTCCCTTTCGGAAGAAAAACTTTTTTCTTCCTTGGAATCTTTCTGATAAATTGCAGGCAACTTTTGATCATCATGTGCAGGTAAGTAGTTTTGTAAAATATCTGCTGTAATCAAACGTTCCTTCTCTATAATTGATATTTGCTCGGTAATATTTTTCAGTTGACGAATATTACCTGGCCAACGATATGCTTGAAGAATCTGCTGAGCCCCTTCATTCAATCTTAAGGCTGGCATACGATATTTCTCAGCAAAATCTTGAGCAAATTTTCTAAACAAAAGATAGATATCTTCACTTCGCTTACGCAATGCCGGCATTACAATAGGTACCGTATTTAATCTATAAAACAAATCCTCTCTAAACTTGCCTTCTTTTACCGATTGTGGAATATTTATATTGGTTGCAGCTACAACACGAACATTTGTTTTAAGAACTTTTGATGAACCTACTTTCATAAATTCTCCTGTCTCTAATACACGCAATAATCTCACCTGTGTTGACAATGGCAATTCGCCAATTTCATCAAGAAAAATAGTCCCATTATTCGCCACTTCAAAATAGCCCTTACGATCAGACAAAGCGCCTGTAAAAGCACCTTTTTCATGACCAAAAAGTTCTGAATCGATGGTTCCTTCCGGAATTGCTCCGCAGTTAACAGCTATATACGAAGCATGTTTACGTGCACTAAATTGGTGGATTATTTGAGGGAACACCTCTTTACCTGTACCACTCTCACCAGTAATAAGAACGGACAAGTCAGTTGGTGCTACCTGTACTGCAATATCAATAGCTCTGGTAAGCGCATATGTATTCCCAATAATTCCGAAGCGTAATTTTATTTTTTGTACATCCATTCTTTCAATATTGATTGAAATTTGATTTTAAAGAGATTAAAACCTGCAATTTTTTCCGATTGCCTGACAAAATTACTACTTTTTAGATAAATTTCTAAAAATGAAGCTCCCATTCTTTTTTAAATAATGTTAATCTGAAAAACAAATAAGTCCTACGAATTGCAATCATTACAGCAAAATCTCAAGTGAGAATTTCAAAAAGATAAGATCTTATTATCTTTACTCAATCAAAAAGAGATAAACCACAACTGACTCTATTTTAGAATCGAGAAAGTTAAGTAAATACAAAGCAAACGATATGAAATTCATAGGCATTATTCCAGCTCGATATGCATCGACACGTTTCCCAGGAAAACCATTAGCCGATATTAATGGCAAACCCATGATTCAGCGCGTATACGAACAAGTGAAAATCGCATTGGATGATGTTGTTGTTGCAACTGATGACATTCGAATTGAAAAAGCGGTTAAAGCTTTTGGTGGGGAAGTTGTAATGACATCAGACGAGCATCAGAGCGGAACAGATCGAATTGCAGAAGCCATCGAGAAGATCGAAGCCGAAAGTTCTGAAAACTATCAAGTCATCATTAATATTCAGGGCGATGAACCTTTTATTCAACCTGAACAAATTTTAGCATTAAAGGATTGTTTTAAAACGCCATCAACTCAAATTGCAACTTTGGTAAAAGCAATTGAAAATCAAGATGAAATTTTTGACATGAATAAGGTAAAAGTTGTTCTAAGCAAAAGCAATCGTGCTCTATATTTTAGCCGTTCTCCTATTCCATTTTTACGTGGCGAGGAAAAAGAAAATTGGATAAAGAAGCAAAGCTATTTCAAACATATTGGCATGTATGCTTACCGCAGAGATACGCTAAACGAAATTACCAAGCTTCCTCAATCTCCACTCGAAATTTCCGAATCGCTTGAGCAACTGCGATGGTTAGAAAACGAATACGTGATTAAAACTGACATCACAAAACACGAATCGATAGGTATTGATACGCCTGAAGATTTGGAAAGAGTGAAAGAAATGGGATTATTATAAATAAACGAAGAGCCTACTTTTGAAGTAGGCTCTTGTTGTATTTTGTAATTGAGTAGTTGAAATGATCAAAACTTATTTCCCATTCTTATCTTTCATCTGATAAAACACGTCTCTTTCTTTTTCAACTCGATCGATTTCCCCTCCAGAATCTATGACATCTAGATATGTGTTTCGGTTTGGATGGTCATTATTTTTTAAAATTGCCTCACTTATTCTGAAGTTGCTACATTTACATGGACAATGAGATAAAGTATAATTATTTTAATAATTTATATCTTAAAAAGGGAGACTAATAACAACTATAGATTAAAACCGTGTTTTGAGCGGGCTTTGTCAGCCTGCCGTTAGGCGTGATTATAATGTTGCCGCAAATCACAACTAGGATCAGGCTGACTTGATTTTTTGCTTACTTTTTTATCGAAGAAAAAAGTAAGAGCCCAGCGGCTTAAGCGAAAAATATAATAAATACAATCCAACTAGTTTTAGTCATACCCCTGACATTTACAATTCCCTATAATCAGTGCATTATCTCTTGTATTAACTTTCATTTGAGTGTATCTGAGATATCAGCGGGAAATATGCATCGTCAATACTTTAACTTTTCCTTAAGTATAATTAGCTGTTTATTAAGAACCAAAATCTAGTTCAATTCTTAAATTTGTAAAGAAGCCTAAATAATCAGCTCCTATGAATAAAAAACTCATCATCGGTTTAATCATTCTCATGTCCATTTCTTTAATTGGAATTATTGGGGTTCAAATTCTTTGGATAAAAAATAGCATTCGAATTGAAGAACAAAGGTTTGATGAAAATATCAAAGACATTTTAAAAACAGTTGCCCTAAACCTAGAACAAGATGAAGACGTTCATATCATTGGAGAAGGATTAAATTGGGTAAAAGAAATTCATAGCAATAATGATGAGATCATTAAGATATCTGAATTTATAGATGACAAGTCTATTAAAAGACATCAAAGGATAATCCTCCGAGACAAAAACGATTCTGTTTCAAAAAATAAAATTCTCGAAACTAGAGCAAAAGTTTTAATTCATTCTGACGACAAGGATATCACGCTAAACGCCATCTCATCTGACGATAAGGATTCTGTTATCGACATTGATATAAATCTGACCACTACCGACACCTTAATCCGAATCAAAAAGAAGGAGCAACAGATTGGGAAGTTATTCAATAAGGTTATTTATGAATACTCCTTAAAGGATAATAAGCTTGAGGAAAGAATTAATCAAGAAGATATTGCAGAGCAATTGAATCTGGCTTTCGAAAATGAAAATATCGATATAGACTATCAATTTGGCGTATCAGATAAAAAAAATACGAATCTAATTTTTAGTTCAGATTCCATTCAAGACGCAGTTATTCTCAATTCTAAATACAAACAAAGCTTGTTTCCTGGTGATGTTTTTAAAAAGAACAACCAGCTTATCATTTCAATTAGCAATAAAGGAAGTATCATTTATAAAAGCATCCTTCCCTTATTAATTCTATCCGGCGTTTTCACTTTGTTTATTCTAGCCAGTTTTGTTATCACACTTATTTTCATCTTCAAGCAAAAGAAAATTAGCGATATCAAGACAGATTTCATTAATAATATGACTCATGAGTTTAAAACGCCTATTGCAACCATTGCTTTAGCCAGTGACTCAATTATAAATCCCAAAGTCATAGGATTACCAGATCGGATTCGATATTTTGCATCCATCATTAAAGATGAGAATTACCGCATGAATACACAGGTTGAAAATATTATGCAACTTTCTCTTTATGGCAAGCACGAACTGGAAATAAATCCACAAGCTCTTCATTTAAACGAAAGCATACAGAAGGCTGCCGAACACATCAAGCTTCAAATTGATGAAAAGAAAGGAAACTTAATTCTAAAATTAGACGCGATAAACGATATTGTAAAAGTTGATGAAGTCCATTTTTTCAATGTTCTTTTTAACTTACTAGATAATGCCATTAAATATTCCGGTGATAAACCTAAAATTGAAATCGGAACAAAAAATACGGGACGACAAATATGTGTTTGGATTAAAGATTCTGGAATGGGGATGAATCCAAAAACTCAGAAAAGAATTTTTAAAAAATTCTATAGAGCTCAAACCGGAAATATTCATAAGGTAAAAGGATTTGGACTTGGTTTAAGCTATGTGAAATTAATTGTCGACCGTCATATGGGAACCATTAATGTGACTAGTAAAGTAGGTAAAGGCACCTGCATTGAGATCAATTTACCTTTAAATGTATAAGCATGGAAACTGCAATAAAAATATTACTTGTAGAGGATGAAGCAAATTTCGCAGCTGTCATGAAAAGCTATCTTGAGCTTTCTGATTTTACTGTAGATCATTGTAAAGATGGACAGCAAGGCTACGATCATTTTATAAAAAACGAATATGACCTGTGCCTTTTAGATGTAATGATGCCTGAGATGGATGGCTTTACTCTGGCAAAAAAGATTAAAAAACTGAACCCTAGCATTCCCCTTATATTTCTTACAGCTAAAACACTTAAGACAGATATTATTCAAGGCTACAAAATCGGTGCTGACGACTATATAACCAAGCCTTTCGATTCCGAACTGCTCATATATAAGATAAAAGCCATACTAAATAGAAACCTTGGCGAAGAAAATGAAACCAATAAAGATGAATTCGAAATTGGCAGCTACAAATTCGTTCCACGCTTAAGAAGCTTAACAAGTGGAACAAATGAATACAAACTTTCTCCTAAAGAATCCGATTTATTAAAACTGCTATGCGAAAGTGGCGAAGAAGTTCTTCCACGAACAAAAGCATTAAAAATTATATGGGGAGATGATAACTTTTATACAACCCGTAGTATGGATGTCTATATCACGAAACTGAGAAAATACCTCAAACAAGATTCTAATATTAAGATTGAGAATATACATGGAAGTGGCTTTCGATTACTAAAACTAGAGCCATAAATTTCTGATTGTACAACACCCTTCTGTACTACGGACATCTCTGCAGAAAAGGAGACTAGTAATACTTATATATAATAGCATTCCACAGAGTGACCTATATGTTAAATACATCATATTTTGAGCGTGACTTGTCAGTCTGCCGTGAGGCGTGCTACAGTTTTATCCACATAGAGCAAACAAGGATCAGACTGACTTGATTTTTTGCTTACTTTTTTATCGAAGAAAAAAGTAAGAGCCCAGTGGCTTGAACGAAAATGAAAAATTGAACATGTGACACCCCTCGTATGTTTGTAAAAGTATTAATATATACTATATACAAACACCGTTCTGTACGTGACATGTCAGCCTGCCGTGAGGCGTGATTCTTATGTCTCCATAAATAACAAGAAGGATCAGGCTGACTTGATTTTTTGCTTACTTTTTTATCGAAGAACCGAGCGAAGCGAGTTCATGAATGTCCGTTCAATTATGAATGAATAAAAAAGTAAGAGCCCAGCGGCTTGAGCGAAAATAAATAATTGACAAACGACCTGTTCCTTAACGAAAAACAAATTACTATAGTCAAGTATATTTTAACGGCATCTCTCATGTTAAGATATCGGCGATAATCCGCACTATCTGCGAGAATTAAAGACCTAATGACACTTCACTTTCCCACTTCCCGAAACCTTAACTTAACATTGTAACCTCTAATTCTAATGTTTTATTAATATTCGATTTAAGCTAGCTTAATGCTGTAGCATTATACTTGCAATATGATTTGAAGGACAGATATAAACAGTTCAACTGTTCACCAAATCTATTAAAACCGACAATTATTTTTAAAAGACAATAGAATGAAAAAGTTTCAATTACTACTAGTAGCTATCATTTCAATTTCCCTAATAACAGCATGTGGGAATTCAGGAAAAAAACAGAATAGCGAGAAAAAAGCAAAAGCTTTAACAGGTGCGGGAGCAACTTTCCCACAACCTTTTTACAATACAATTTTCAAGTCATATACCAAATCGAAAGGTCTTTTGGTAACCTACGGTGGAATAGGTTCAGGTGGCGGAATTCGCAGTTTGAAAGATAAAATTGTAGATTTTGGTGCAACAGATGCCTTTCTTTCCGATAAAAAGTTGGCAGCAATGCCAGGTGATGTTCTACATATTCCTTCATGTTTAGGCGCTGTAGTTGCCGCTTACAACCTTCCTGGGAAACCAGAATTAAAATTCACTCCAGACTTGATGGAAGGTATTTTTATGGGGAAAATCACAAAATGGAACGATGCAAAAATCGCAAAAATCAATCCTGATGCAAAACTTCCAGATTTAGCAATTACAGTAGTATACCGATCAGATGGAAGTGGAACAACCTTCATTTTCAGTGATTATATGAGTAAGGTAAGCTCAGAATGGAAAGAGAAAATCGGAGCTGGTAAAGCTTTAAAATGGCCTGTTGGAATTGCAGCCAAAGGAAATCCTGGAGTTGCTGGAACAATCAGTTCTACTGAAGGTGCCATTGGTTACATCGGTTCAGAATATGCTTTTGCACAAGGTATTCCAATTGCAAGCATTCAAAATCAATCGGGTAATTTCATTAAACCATCTGTTGCCTCAGTAAGTGCTGCAGCTGCAGGCGATATTCCAGATGACACTCGCGTCACATTAACCAATACAACAGCTGTAGATGGTTATCCAATATCTAGCTTCACATGGTTAATTGTATACAAAGAACAATCATACAATGGTCGAAGTAAAGATCAGGCTTTGCAAACCAAACTTCTTTTAACTTGGGTTCTTGGGCAAGATGCACAAAGCAAAACAAGCAAAGTACATTATGCACCGCTTCCTGAAAAAGCCGTAACAAAAGCTCATAAAATATTAGATCTGATTACCTACGACGGGAAAGGACTATAAATATTCCATAAAAGAGTTCCAGAGCAAAACATGTTTTTCTATTGATAAGTTCGCAAATAAAAGACTTTGCTTTGGTTCTCTTTTACTACAATCAAACTTAAAAGTTTGATACTACTACAACTACAGTTGTTTTAAACTCATAAAACAACTGACCTACAGACAATAGAATGAAAAGTGAAAGACTGTTTCAGTATTTTTTAAAATTAGGTGGCGTATTGATTCTTATGGTGGCCATTGGAATTGTAACCACTCTTATTGCCGGATCAATACCTACTTTCAAAGAATTTGGTCTTGGTTTTATTTTCTCATCTGACTGGAATCCAACCGAAGGACGAGAAAGCTATGGTGCACTTCCATTTATCATTGGAACGATAGTAACATCCATATTGGCACTAATATTAACATTTCCATTTGCATTTTCAATAGCTCTTTTCTTAGGCGAATACTTTAAAAAAGGGCGAATGTCTTCCATCCTTAAGTCTATGATTGACTTATTAGCTGGAATACCATCAGTCGTTTATGGCTTATGGGGATTTTATACAATCAAACCTATCATTGTCGAATTGGGCTTAAATGCACAAGGTTTTGGGATTTTTACATCAGCCTTTGTGTTAGCTATCATGATTATCCCTTACGCTTCCTCAATAAGTGCCGAAGTAATCAATATGGTCCCTTCAAACTTAAAAGAAGCAGCCTATTCCTTAGGTGCAACCCGTTTTGAAGTGGTTAAGAATGTCATTATACCCAATGCCGGTTCTGGTATTTTTGCCGGATTTATCCTGGCATTCGGTCGAGCTATAGGTGAAACAATGGCTGTAACCATGCTTATTGGTAATTCTAACAATATCCCAACCAACTTATTCGACCTAGGTAACACAATGGCCAGTTTAATCGCAAATCAATTTGGCGAAGCCGAAGGTTTAAAATACACCTCTCTTGTGGCAATGGGACTTCTTCTTTTTGTCATTACAGGAATTTTAAACCTGATTGGTAAAATGGTTATGAGAAAATTCACCGCCTAATCGATCAAAACATATGAATACAACAAATTCAATATCGAATCAAAAGTTGAAATGGCGCGTTTTTAACGACAAACTATTTAGCATTGTTATGATGACATTAGCTTTTATCTCGGCCGTTCCATTATTATCAATCTTATATCAACTCATTAAAAAAGGCTACAAACAAATTCGTTTAAACTTTTTTATCGAAGTTGCTCCAGATACAATGGAGGCCATGATGGCCAAAGTCAATCATGAAATAATTCCTGGCGGTATTGCCAATGGTATTGTTGGTACACTTGTAATCGTGGGAATGGCTTCACTAATAGCGATTCCATTGGGATTAATAACCGGTATTTACCTATCAGAAACATCAAAAGGAAAAATGGCGAACATTGTTCGTTTTGTAGTTGATATGCTACAGGGTATCCCGTCAATTGTATTAGGTGTTATTGCTTATATATGGATCGTTAAACCCGTCACTTCTGGATTCTCAGCTCTGGCAGGTAGTGTCGCTCTTTCAATCATGATGCTACCTTCAATTATCCGATCGACTGAAGAAACGCTTAAAATGATTCCTCCAACATTAAAAGAGGCCGCCCTATCATTAGGTGTACCCTACTACAAAACTGTTCTGAAGGTTTTACTTCCAACCGGGATGAGTGGTATATCAACCGGAATCATATTAGGAATATCACGAATTGCAGGCGAAACAGCACCCCTAATGTTAACAGCATTGGGTAGTTCAGCAATCAATTTGGATATAACACAACCAAGCAGTGCCATTCCTTTACTTGTATGGGAATTCTACAATGATCCAAACCTTATCGATTTAATATGGGGAGCATCATTAATTCTTCTTCTTATAATCTTCCTTTTGAATATAGTCGCAAAAGCAATTTCTAAAAAATGGAAAGTACAGTACTAAATAAAACAGACGATAGAATCATTCAAATTGAATCTCCAGTTCTAAATATCGATAAGCTATCAGTATCTTACGGAGGAGACAAATATTCAATTAAAGATGTTTCAGCAGGCATACAAAAAAATAAGATCACAGCTATAATGGGACCTTCCGGATGTGGAAAAAGTACACTCTTGAGAGCAATCAATAGAATGCACGAACTTTATCCTGAGACACACCATAAAGGCGGCATCACACTAGGTGACGAAGATATCTACAAAATCAATCCGATAGAGCTTCGACGTAAAATTGGAATGGTATTCCAACGTCCTAATCCATTTCCAACAATGAGCATTTACGATAACGTAATAGCTGCTTACAAATTAAATGGAATTAAGCTGAAGCGATCAGAGAAAGATGAAATCGTTGAAAGATCACTTCGTGAAGTCGGTCTTTGGGATGAAACAAAAGATGCCTTACACAAAAAAGGAACATTCCTATCTGGAGGACAACAACAGCGTTTATGTATTGCAAGAGCTTTAGCCTACACCCCAGAAGTCATCCTTTTAGATGAACCAACGTCCGCACTCGATCCGATTGCCACAGCAAAGATTGAAGACCTGCTCGTAAAACTGAAAAAGAACTACACAATCATTCTCGTCACACACAATATGGGACAAGCTGCTCGAATATCAGATCATTCTATGTTTATGTATCTTGGCGAATTGGTTGAATATGGGAAAACCAAAAAAATGTTTACCACACCAAAAGATGAGCGAACCGAAGCCTATCTAACAGGAAAATTTGGTTGATAAAACAACTATTCTGGGAAGGATAAAATCCGTTAAAGGAAATATAAGCACTTCATAACTCTTAATTCATAACTCATAATTTAATAAGAGATGTCGATAAAAAAAGATAAAAGATTCGAAAGTATTAATAAAGATTTTCAGAAAATGAAATCATTATTGTACGCTCAATTCGAAACAATAGAAAATATAATTCTAAGTGGATTAGAGTCTGTATCAAAAAAAAATCTTGATAATTTCTCTAAAAATGAAAAGAAGCTCGATCAAATGGAGCTAAAAATGAGTGACAATATCATTCTAACCATCGGCTTAGAACAACCCATGGCAGGAGAACTTCGTCAACTTATTTCCTATTTGAGAATGCTCGATGATATGGAGCGTATAGGCGATCAACTCAATAACATCCTACACTTTTTCATGAATTTGACTCCAAAGGAATTACCCGAGAATCAAAAAGAGTCTATCCACAATATGTACGATATGAGTCTAATCATGGTTAAAAAAGCATTGGACTCTTTTGAAAATGAAGATCACGAAACAGCTATCTGGACAATTAAAAACGATGAAGTTGTCGATGACATGCAGCGAAAGTTAATAAGCAGAATGCTAAGAAAAAGTACGCCACCTAATATGGCAATAGAAGATGCAACCAATATCTTAAACTTTGGAAGTATTCTCAATAGCATAGAGCGTATTGCCGATAATGCAACAAATATTGCAGAAGCTTCAATTTATTATCAAGATGGTGTCGATTTACGCCATACAGATTTATCCGAGGAAGATGAATCCTAAAAGATCAATATTAATAAATTTTAAAAGCACTTTTTCTAATAGAATAAAGTGCTTTTTTATTTCCATACGCAAAGTATAATTACTCAATTCCAGAAAGCTTGTTAGACTGAAAATAAAGTATCCAATCATCCTTGAGAATAAAAGCAAAACAGTTTATTATTTGTAAGAAATAATATAGTTTTGAGTTTCTATTAAAAATAA
>Ga0209379_10000492_pt1 | contig 32934 bp, 31 predicted proteins | sample tdDd001_FD_187124 | JGI IMG/M metagenome (GOLD analysis project Ga0209379, IMG submission 187124) | Marine sediment microbial communities from the Atlantic coast under amendment with organic carbon and nitrate - tdDd00.1 (SPAdes)... | ecosystem: Environmental > Aquatic > Marine > Coastal >... | reverse complement strand
ATAATTATTCTCTGTATTGAGTTGTATGTGTGTTTGCAAATTCGGCTCTTTTTATAAAGCACAAACTTTTAAACTGCAAATTTTCACATTTGCAGAACAAATGAAAAACAATGCAAGTTGTTGATTTAGCAAGAGTTGCATATCATTTACTCAAAAATGAAAACTCAGATTTACAGAGGCTATTTGGATTATGATTTTGTGTTTTTGTTCTGGACTGGTCTGGCGTGCTGTTTTTTGTGTTTTTTGTGGTTCTTTTTGCTGGTTTTTTGTGTTTTTAACAGTTGTTACATTTGTGGCGGCGGGAAACTATAAATTTACGTTATATCAATCGGTTTGGAATAAGTTGTTCTTTGTTTACCAGTACTTATAATTTAGGGAGAATGACAGTTGGCGTAAGTTAGGCAAAAAATATTATGAAAGACTGGTACCTCCTATATTGTAAGCGCAGTGAGCAGGAACGCGCAGTGATCAATCTCGATCGCCAAGGTGTTGAGTGCTACTACCCTCAGGTAACGGTGCAAAAAATTGTCAGAGGCAAGCGAATTGAATGCGCAGAACCTTTATTCCCGGGCTATATGTTTGTCTATTTTGATCCGGAAGATATCAGTTATACAACAATCCGGTCAACGCGGGGGGTTGCTAATTTTATTCGACAAGGAGCCACCCCCCAGACGGTTCAGCCAGATCTAATCTATGGACTAATGATGAATGAGGATAATGAAGAGCATCAGACGAAGCTATCGAGCCTGCCTCAGCCAGGTGAAAGCCTGAAATTGACCCAGGGGCAGTTCAAGGGCATCGAAGCCATTTACCAGGAGCCTGACGGCGAGAAGCGGTCGTTTATGCTGATTAACTTGCTGGGTAAACCGGTTAAAGTCAGTGTACAAAATGAAGATCTTGTGAAGAAATGACGGCAGTATGACTGTCAGAAACCGTATCGATAGTTTTCTGCCTGTTTGTTATAGTTGCCCAATTATTATTAATGGAATTAAGAATGTCTAATACTTCCCCTGTTCGTAAAGCGGTGATTCCGGTTGCCGGCCTTGGTACGCGTATGTTGCCTGCAACCAAAGCGATTCCAAAAGAAATGCTGCCAATCGTCGACAAGCCTTTGATCCAATATGTAGTTAGCGAATGTGTTGCCGCGGGTATCAAAGAAATAGTACTGGTAACTCATTCATCGAAAAATTCGATTGAGAATCACTTCGATACGTCTTTCGAACTGGAAGCGACGCTTGAAAAGCGTGTCAAGCGTCAGCTGCTTGATGAAGTACAAAGCATTTGCCCGAAGGATGTGACGATCATGCATGTTCGTCAGGGGCAGGCAAAAGGTTTGGGCCATGCAGTCCTTTGTGCCCGTCCATTGGTAGGTGATGAGCCGTTTGCCGTCGTTCTTCCTGATGTCATTCTCGATGATGTTGCCAGCGATCTGCGCAAGGAAAATATGGCTGCAATGGTGAGCGCGTTCAACGAGACTGAGATCAGCCAAGTTATGGTTGAACCAGTGCCAATGTCAGATGTTTCTAGCTATGGTGTGGCAGACATTAACGGTGCTGAGCTCAAGCCGGGTGAAACGACACCGATGACCAAGGTGGTTGAAAAGCCGACTCTGGAAGAAGCTCCTTCGAACTTGGCAATTGTTGGTCGTTATGTACTTCCTGCTGAAATTTGGGATTTGCTTGGGCGAACACCTGTCGGTGCGGGTGATGAAATCCAGCTAACTGATGCCATTGATATGCTGATGGAATCGAAACAAGTGAATGCCTTCCATATGTCGGGCAAGAGCCATGACTGTGGAAGTAAATTAGGTTACATGCAGGCCTTTGTTGAGTACGGTATGCGTCACGGAACCCTAGGCGAAGACTTTACTGCTTACCTGAAAGAAGTGGTAAAGACGCTTTAGGTAGTAAGCCCTAGGCTCTTGTTCCCTCCTCTTATGAAGGGGAGGGCTAGGGTGGGGTATCTTTTTTTAGAAGCTATCAACTTGGATCTTGTTAATCCGAATGATACTGCTCACACGCAAGTAGCGTATTTTCAATCAGAGTTGCGACTGTCATCGGACCGACACCACCGGGAACTGGTGTAATATGGCGGGCTTTCTCGCGGGCGATATCGTATTCGACATCACCGACCAACTTTCCGCTGTCTAATCGGTTGATACCGACATCCATAATCGTGGCTCCCTCTTTGATCCATTCTCCCGGGATAAAGTTAGGCTTGCCGACTGCGACAATCAAAATGTCTGCCTGGCGAACATGCTGCTCCAGGCTTTTGGTAAAGCGGTGGCAGGTAGTGGTCGTTGCACCAGCCAGTAACAGCTCGAGGGTCATCGGACGACCGACGATGTTTGATGCGCCGACAACAACAGCATGTTTGCCTCGAACGGCAATATTATAACGTTCAAGCAGCGTCATAATGCCTTTGGGCGTACAAGAGCGTAGCTTAGGAATACGCTGGCATAGACGGCCTACGTTGTAGGGATGGAAGCCATCGACATCTTTTTCCGGATCGATTTCTTCAAGTACTTTAGTGGTATCGATGCCTGCAGGTAGCGGCAGCTGAACTAAAATGCCGTCGATTCCACTATCGCTGTTAAGCTCGTTGATCAGGGCCAGCAACTCAGTCTCTGAAGTTGTCGCCGGAAGGTCAAAAGACTTGGATACAAAACCGACCTCATCACATGCTTTCCGTTTGCTGCCGACATAAATTTGTGAGGCAGGATCCTGCCCGACAAGTACTACGGCTAAACCAGGAGCACGCAATCCCGCTTCAACACGCGCTTTTACACGGGCAGCAACTTCTTGACGAACAGTTTGGGAGATAAGTTTTCCATCAATTATTTGAGCGGCCATGATTATCCTTTGGGCTGTGTAGTTAACGGATCGTTGACATTGTCGCAAAGAATGTGACTGAGATCTACAGCGCAAACGTTTGCTTTTTGCGGAAAAGTAAAAACAGTATGATATGTTGGCTTTGCGTTCTAAGTCAGTGCTGAGTACCTATTCGTGGCGTTTTATTACATTTCGATAATGTGTTGGTTATTACGGGGAATCGCATTCTTATCTCAGTTACTTACTGAATTTAATGCGAATTGTTGCTACTTTGAGCACTTGGTGCGAGAGGACGGTAAATTCAGAGAAAAAGCATTGACGTAACTGTCAGGGGACGTATAATCCCGTCCCGTAACCTAGCGTTACGCATTAATTTAGCGCCCTTAGCTCAGCTGGATAGAGCACGTCCCTTCTAAGGATGTGGTCGCAGGTTCGAATCCTGCAGGGCGCGCCATTTCCCTTTCAGTAACACTTTTCTCTGAACAACCAATTTATTTTTTGATTCCTTGGTGATGGTGAAAGTTCGTTGTCGTTTTACCGATTAGCGAATAACTCGCCCTGAGTTATTACCCATTTTCCCTGTTCCGCCTGGGTGATGTTTGGGTTGTCCGCCGATCTCTTGAACTAAAAGTGCTTTTAATGCGGCTATTTCCCTCGGGTTTGACGGTTGCCAACAAGCGATTATTTTTGCTTTGTTCCTTTTCATGATGGATCTCCTTATATACGGGCAAATTTTTACCTGTTATTGCTAACAAGAATGATATCCTCGATCGCTTGCACCTTATGTGCTTGCTGTTGCTTATTTAGAATGTTTTTGATTTTTTCATTCGTTACCCGTTTCATGTCATTCCCTCCCCAAAATAGAAAGCTGTCGGCTTGTCTGTGCGTAGTTCCTGCTCAAAATGTAGTCATTTGAACGTGTTGTGTCCTGAGCACAAAAGCAGCATTCGCGTAGCGTTTGGTGGCGATATTCCAATTCATTGTCAAAAAAACAGAAAAGGTAGGGCAATTTTTACTATTTACCCTTGAAAATGGAATTTTTGCCCCTATCTTGTGTGAAAGGTTTGAGTGCGGTTGAGTCGACTCTGTCTCGACGGCGGGCTGTAGGCCCGTTATAATACCGCGTTTTAATTTCTGGATCAGTGGCTTCAAGGCCAGCAGAAACAGAAATTATCAGAATTAAGGCGTTATGGTTTCGGCTCGGTCGTCGCCATAACACGAAAGGATGCCACCGTCAGCATATGACTGATCGGCAACATCACTCAGAGAATTACTGAGTAAGTTTTGAGGTTAAATAAAATGCAAGTTACCGTTGAAACCACTGAAGGCCTAGAACGCCATCTAACTATCACAGTTCCTGCTGCTAACATTGAAGATGCAGTAACAGCAGAACTGAAAAAAATTGCTAAAAATCGTCGTTTCGATGGTTTCCGTCCAGGTAAAGCGCCAATTAAAATGGTTGCTCGTATGTTTGGCGCTTCTGTACGTCAAGACATCCTTGGTGAAGTGATGCAGCGTCACTACATCGAAGCGATCGTTAAAGAAAAAATCAACCCAGCTGGCGCGCCTACTTTTGCTCCTGTGGAAATCGCAGAAGGCAAAGACCTAGTATTCAAAGCGTCTTTCGAAATCTTCCCAGAGATCGAACTATCTGGTCTTGACAAAATCACTGTTGAAAAACCAGCAGTAGACGTTAAAGACGAAGATGTTACGACTATGCTTGATACACTACGCAAGCAACAGGCAACTTGGTCTGAGGTTGACGCTGCAGCAGTTGCTGATAGCCGTGTAACTATCGATTTCACAGGTTCTGTAGACGGTGAAGAATTCGAAGGCGGAAAAGCGGAAGGCTTTGCTCTAGCAATGGGCCAGGGCCGCATGATCCCAGGTTTCGAAGACGGTGTTGTTGGTAAGAAAGCTGGTGACGAGTTTACTGTAGAAGTAACTTTCCCAGAAGAGTACCACGCTGAGAACCTAAAAGGTAAAGCTGCCTCTTTCGTTATCAAACTGCATAAAGTTGAAGCACAGGAGCTACCTGAGCTAACTGAAGAGTTTGTTTCTAAGTTTGGTGTTGAAGACGGTTCTGTTGACGGTCTGAAAGCTGAAGTTCGCAAGAACATGGAGCGCGAGCTTAAGCAAGCAGTTAAAGGTCGCATCAAAGATCAGGTTCTTAACGGCCTAATCGAACAAAATGACATCGAAGTTCCTGCTGCACTTATCGATCAGGAAATCAACGTTCTTCGCCAGCAGGCGGCTCAGCGTTTCGGCGGTGATGCTCAGAACACTCCTGAGCTACCACGTGAGCTGTTCGAAGAGCAGGCTAAGCGTCGTGTAGTAGTTGGCCTACTTCTTGGTGAAGTGATCAAGTCTGAAGAGCTGAAAGCAGATGACGAGCGTGTTAAAGCGCTAATCACTGAAATGGCTTCTGCATACGAAGATCCAACAGAAGTTGTTGCTTACTACGAGCAGAACGAGCAGATGATGAACAACATGCGTAACGTTGCTCTAGAAGAGCAGGCGATTGACGCACTTCTAGCTAAAGCACAGGTTTCTGATAAAGAAGTTAGCTTCGACGAGCTAATGAACCAACAGCAACCTGCAGCTTAATTTGCTGAAATTACTGTAGAGATTTGACTTTGTTTCAAATCTTCTGCTAACAATGGTCCGTGTGAGAGTAATTTCATTCGGGCCATTTATTTTAGGGAAATAACGTTATGAGCTACCAAGAAAACAACGCCATGTCGCCAATTATGAATGCGCTGGTACCTATGGTGGTCGAGCAGACTTCTCGTGGTGAGCGTTCTTACGACATCTATTCCCGACTACTAAAAGAGCGTGTGATTTTTCTGACCGGTCAGGTTGAGGATCACATGGCCAACCTAGTGGTTGCACAGCTTTTATTCCTTGAGTCTGAAAATCCAGACAAAGATATCTTCCTTTACATCAATTCTCCGGGTGGCTCGGTAACTGCAGGTATGTCAATTTATGACACGATGCAGCATATTAAGCCGAACGTGAGCACTTTTTGTATGGGGCAAGCTTGTTCAATGGGGGCATTCCTGCTCGCTGGTGGTGCGCAAGGCAAACGTTTCTGTCTGCCGAATTCGCGTGTGATGATTCACCAGCCGCTAGGTGGCTTCCAGGGGCAGGCATCTGATATTCAGATTCATGCACAAGAAATTTTAACTATCAAGAAACGACTAAACAGTATGCTTGCCGAACATACTGGCCAGCCACTCGAAGTGGTTGAGCGCGATACTGACCGTGATAACTTCATGTCAGCAGAGCAAGCAGTTGAGTACGGCTTGGTAGATGCAGTTTTGAGTAACCGTGAGTAACTCTGTTTTTGGCTCCGTGGCACAGGTTTGCTGAGACGCGGAGCAAAATGATAAGAGTTGTTATACACTCAAAACAAGGCAATGATGGGTTGAATCCCAAAAAGAGGTTAGCGAATGACAGATAAGCGAAAAGAGAGTGGTAGTGGAAAACTGCTGTACTGCTCTTTCTGCGGCAAAAGTCAACACGAAGTTCGCAAGCTGATTGCAGGCCCTTCTGTTTATATTTGCGATGAGTGCGTTGATTTATGCAACGATATTATTCGTGAAGAAATTAAAGAAGTGATGCCAAAGCGTGACGGCAGCGAGCTACCTACGCCACAGGAAATTCGTGCGAACCTGGATGATTACGTTATTGGTCAGAACCATGCGAAGAAGGTACTGGCTGTAGCGGTATATAACCATTACAAGCGTCTTCGAAATGGCGATACCACCAGTGACGGTGTTGAGCTTGGTAAGAGTAACATTCTGCTGATCGGCCCGACCGGTAGTGGTAAGACTTTGCTGGCGGAAACGCTGGCACGCATGCTGGATGTTCCGTTTACTATGGCTGATGCAACCACGCTGACTGAAGCGGGTTACGTCGGTGAAGATGTGGAAAATATCATCCAGAAGCTGCTACAGAAATGTGATTACGATGTAGCAAAAGCAGAGCGTGGTATTGTTTACATCGATGAAATCGATAAGATTTCACGTAAGTCAGACAATCCTTCTATTACTCGTGATGTATCGGGTGAAGGTGTTCAGCAGGCACTGTTGAAACTGATTGAAGGTACGGTTGCGTCTGTTCCGCCGCAAGGCGGCCGCAAGCACCCACAGCAGGAGTTCTTGCAGGTTGATACCTCTAAGATTCTGTTTATCTGTGGTGGTGCGTTTGCCGGTCTGGATAAAGTGGTTGATCAGCGTGTTGCAACAGGTACAGGCATTGGCTTTGGCGCCGATGTTCGTTCAAAAGACGGATCTCGTACTTTGAGCGACTTGTTTGAGCAGGTTGAGCCGGAAGATCTGGTGAAATACGGCTTGATCCCAGAGTTTATTGGTCGTCTGCCTGTGACAGCTATTCTGAACGAGCTGGACGAAGATGCACTGGTACAGATCCTGCGTGAACCGAAGAACGCGTTGACCAAGCAGTATGCAGCATTGCTTGAGTTGGAAAACGTCGAACTTGAGTTCCGTGACGATGCATTGGTAGCGATTGCCCGCAAGGCGATGCAACGTAAAACCGGTGCTCGTGGTCTACGCTCAATCGTTGAAGCGGTTCTGCTTGATACCATGTACGAACTCCCTTCTGCCGAAGGTGTGAGTAAAGTTGTAATCGATGAATCAGTAATTAAAGGCGAGTCTGAGCCGCTACTGATTTATGAAAATACTGAAAATCAAGCAGCTGGCGCTGAGTGATTGTCTAATAACTGCTCATAATGTTGAAAAAAAGGAGGCTTTTGCCTCCTTTTTTATTTTCTGTTACTTATCCCGTTGAATCTTTCCGCTTTACCCCCATATACTCAGTAGAGAGATTGAACGGAAGAGAGAAGAATATGAACTTGGAGCGTTCGGAACGCCTTGAAATTCCCGTTCTGCCACTGCGTGATGTGGTGGTCTACCCTCATATGGTTATTCCATTGTTTGTAGGCCGGGATAAATCTATTCGTTGTCTTGAGTCGGCAATGGATGACAATAAACAAATTTTGTTAGTAGCCCAAAAAGAAGCGGCTACTGACGAGCCTTCGATTGAAGATCTGTATGATGTTGGTACGGTCGCGACCATTCTTCAGTTGTTGAAGCTGCCTGACGGTACGGTGAAAGTGTTGGTTGAAGGCCAGCAGCGTGCCAAAGTTGAAAACCTTAAGGATGATGAATTCTTTACGGCTGATGCTGAATTCCTGGTGACCCAGGAAATGGATGAGCGCGAGCAGGAAGTGCTGGTTCGCACTGCAATTAATCAGTTTGAAGGTTTTATCAAGCTGAATAAGAAGATCCCACCGGAAGTACTGACTTCACTCAACGGTATTGATGAAGCGGCACGCCTTGCTGATACTATTGCTGCTCATATGCCGTTGAAGCTGGCTGATAAGCAGAAAGTACTCGAGATCGTTGATATCACGGAACGCCTCGAGTTCCTGATGGCGATGATGGAGTCTGAAATCGATCTGCTACAGGTTGAAAAGCGCATTCGTGGCCGCGTCAAGAAGCAGATGGAAAAGAGTCAGCGCGAGTACTATCTCAACGAACAAATGAAAGCTATCCAGAAAGAGCTGGGTGAGCTGGATGATGCACCGGATGAGTTCGAGTCTCTGAAGAAGAAGATCGAAGAGTCGAAAATGCCGGTTGAGGCGCGCGAGAAAACTGAGCAGGAACTACAGAAGCTGAAGATGATGTCACCGATGTCAGCAGAAGCAACGGTTGTGCGCGGTTATATCGACTGGATGCTAAGCGTACCTTGGCACAAGCGCTCCAAGGTGAAGAAGAACCTCGCCAAAGCAGAGGAAGTTCTGAATGCCGATCATTACGGCCTAGAGCGTGTTAAAGAACGTATTCTTGAGTACTTGGCGGTACAGAGCCGTATCAACAAGCTAAAAGGTCCGATCCTTTGTCTTGTCGGTCCTCCGGGCGTGGGTAAAACCTCGCTGGGCCAGTCTATTGCCGCTGCAACAGGCCGTAAGTATGTGCGAATGGCACTCGGTGGTGTACGCGACGAAGCGGAAATCCGTGGTCACCGTCGTACCTATATTGGTTCGATGCCGGGCAAGCTGATCCAGAAAATGGCCAAGGTGGAAGTGAAAAACCCACTGTTCCTACTGGATGAGATCGACAAGATGTCGTCGGACATGCGCGGCGATCCGTCATCGGCTTTGCTAGAAGTGCTTGATCCCGAGCAGAACAACGCCTTTAACGATCACTACCTCGAGGTGGACTACGATCTGTCTGATGTCATGTTTGTCGCGACATCTAACTCGATGAATATTCCGGGGCCGTTACTGGACCGTATGGAAGTGATCCGTCTGTCGGGTTATACCGAAGATGAGAAGCTCAATATTGCCAAGCGTCATTTGCTGGATAAGCAGATTAAACGCAACGGTTTGAAGCCTGGTGAGGTTGAGGTTGATGACTCTGCCCTGATAGGCATCATTCGCTATTACACCCGTGAGGCGGGCGTACGTAGCCTTGAGCGCGAAATTTCTAAACTGTGTCGTAAGGCGGTGAAAGAGATCCTGCTTAATCCTGGTACCAAAAAGGTGACAATTAATCAGGAAAACTTGAAGGCATACCTGGGTGTTCAGCGTTTTGACTACGGTAAAGCCGAAGAGAACAACCGCATTGGTCAGGTAACCGGCCTGGCCTGGACGGAAGTGGGCGGTGATTTGCTGACTATCGAAACCGAGTCGATGCCGGGTAAAGGTAAATTTACCTATACTGGTTCGCTGGGCGACGTGATGCAGGAGTCGATTCAGGCTGCAATGACGGTCGTGCGTACTCGTGCGGAGCGTCTTGGTGTGGTCGCTGATTTCTACGAGAAGCGTGACATTCATGTTCACGTGCCGGAAGGTGCAACACCGAAAGATGGTCCTAGTGCGGGTATTGCTATGTGTACGGCACTGGTTTCAAGCCTGACGGGTAACCCGGTGCGTGGTGATGTTGCCATGACGGGTGAAATCACCTTGCGTGGTGAGGTATTGCCAATTGGTGGTCTGAAGGAAAAACTGCTGGCCGCACACCGTGGTGGTATCAAGACGGTGCTTATCCCGAAAGAGAACGAGCGTGATTTAGAAGAGATCCCTGATAACGTTATTGCTGATTTGGAAGTGCGTCCGGTGCGCTGGATTGATGAAGTGCTGACAGTTGCACTGCAGAATAATCCGACGGGCATTGAGCTGGTAAACGCCCAAAACAGTGACATGCAGCAAAGTTAAGTAAAGAAAAGACGCTTTCAAGTGCGAAAAGCCTTGTCAGCGTTTTTTTGTATCGCTATAAGTTAGGTCTAATTCGCTGTAAGCTCAATAATATCAACACTTACCCGTATCTCAGGTGTTCTGTGTTGGTATAATTAGGCCTGATACAATTTTTTTGTCCGTTACAAGTTTTAAGCTTGTTGACAAGGTAGCTTGCGGACAAGGTTCATAGAGGGGATGAAATCGTGAACAAAACTCAGTTAGTTGATAAAATTGCTGAAAATGCAGATATTTCTAAAGCGTCAGCTGGTCGTGCTCTGGATGCATTCATTGACGCTGTTTCAGACACCTTGAAATCAGGTGATCAGGTTGCACTTGTTGGTTTTGGTACCTTCTCTGTACGTGAGCGTTCAGCGCGTACTGGCCGCAACCCACAAACGGGTGAAGAAATCCAGATTGCTGCGGCAAAAGTACCTGGCTTTAAAGCAGGTAAAGCGCTTAAGGATTCTGTAAACTAACAGTGGCTTTGGCCCGCTGTTTGTATTGAACAAACATCGATGCGGGTTGTCAGAGTAACTGACAACTTGGCATGAAATGAGGGCGCATCGGGTTGATGCGCTTTTTTTACTTTGTATCAGTGTGAAATATTCAGTGCCTGGTGCCCATTGGCTAGGTACACGAAGGCATTCTTCACAACACCGTGCCAGATCGAATTAGTAGGAGATACGGCAGATTATGATGGAGCGTATGCGCGAAGGCGCTAGCAGCATTTGGGTCAAGATTATTCTTGGCTTAATTATTTTTTCTTTTGTTTTTGCCGGTGTGGGCAGCTACCTAGCCGGTGGCAGTCAGCAAGCCGCTGCAAAGATTGATGATCGAGAAATCAGTCAACGCGAGTTCGAGCAGTCCTACCAGAATGAGCGCAACCGCATGCAATCACAGCTTGGTGAGTATTTCACTACGCTGATGGGCGATCCGGCTTATGTGCAGCAGTTCCGTCGTAGCGTGCTTGATCGTATGGTTAATGATGTACTGATTGAGCAGCGCGCTAAAGAACTTGGTCTGCGTATCAGCGATGAGCAGATCCGTAATGCGATTGTCTCAATGCCAGAATTCCAGCGTGACGGAAAGTTCGACAACGAAGTCTACAATACTTTGTTACGTCGCTCAGGCTTCTCGCCAGAGATGTTTGCCGAATCGATGCGAACTGACATGCTCCGCCAGCAATTTCTTGTTGCTCTTCAGGGCAGTGATTTTGCTCTGGGCAACGAGCTGGCAGCACTGACCAAGCTAGAGAAACAGCAGCGTGTTATTCGTAACCTAACGCTGGATGTGGCTGAGTTCCAGAAAATCGCAGATGTTTCAGCTGACGATATTCAAGCTTTCTATGATCAGAACCCACAGATGTTTACACGTCCTGAACAAGTCAAAGTAGCTTATATTGAGCTGTCTGGCGAAGGCCTGAAAACAACGCTGGAAGTTTCTGAGGATGATGCGAAAGCGTATTTTGCAGAGAACCAGACTAAATACGGTACAGCCGAAAAGCGTCAGGTAAGTCATATTCTGATCCAGGGCGACAGCAGCGATGCCAAAGCGAAAGCTGAAGAGTTGCTGGCACAGCTGAATGAAGGAGCTGACTTTGCCAAATTGGCCCAGTCATCTTCTGATGACACCTTTAGCGCCAAAGAGGGTGGTAAGCTGGATTGGTTTGAGCGTGGTGTGATGGATCCTGCGTTTGAAGATGCTGCTTTTGCACTGAATAAAGGTGAAACGTCAGCCCTAGTCCAGACATCATTTGGTTATCACATTATCAAGCTTGACGATGTGAAATTGCCTCAGGTGAAACCATTTGCTGATGTTCGTGATGATATCGTAGCCGAGCTTCGCGAGCAGCGTGCTGCCGAAGAGTTTTATGATCTGCAGACTCAACTAGCCGAGACGGCTTTTGAAATGCCAGATTCTCTGGATGATGCAGCAGCAGCTGTAAACGCTAACGTGCAAACTACGGAGTTCTTTGCTCAGAACAATGCTCCGGGTGTATTGGCTAACCCTGCTGTTATGCAGGCTGTATTTAGTCCAGAAGTACGTGAGGACGGTCTGAACTCAGATGTGATTGAAATTGGTCCGGAACATGTCGTTGTTGTGCGTGTAGAAGACTCTCGCGAGGAAATGGTATTACCGTTTGACGAGGTTTCTGCATCGGTTAAACAGCAGCTAGCGGCTCAGCAGGGCGAGCAGGCTGCTCAGGCGAAAGCTGATGAGATCATTACTGCTCTTCGTGACGGTAAAACAGATATTCTAGAAACAGAAGCTCTGAACTTCTCAGACGCGCAAACAATCAGCCGCGCAGGCTCAGATCGTATGGTTGCCCAGGTTGCATTTGGCCTTGCCAAGCCAGCCGAAGGTAAAGCGGTGTACGGTATGACTCGTGATATGTCAGGTAATGTACTTATCATTGCTTTGGATGAAGTGATTGAGGCTGATGTCGAGTCGGTTGCTTTGGATAGCCAGCTGGCAACTCAGGTTGAGCAAATGAATGCTCAGCAAGATGTGATGGCTACGCTTGATGTACTGCGTAATACTGCAGAAGTTAATTATCCAACTTTGGATACACCAGCAAACTAATTGTAACTTATTGATTAGTTATCGGGCCGCCATCGTGCGGCCCGTCGTTTTTCTGCCTTATAACTCTCAATTCTGGTTTACCTCTTTCTCGCCTGCATTATTCTGATCATCCTATAGCATCACAATATTCCTATATGAGTTCTAATTGATGGAGGTTTGGTTTGAATATACTGTTACATACGATAGTGCTGATTGCTGCGTTGTGTTTTGTGCCTGTAGGGCATGCCGGCAGCGACCAACATGAAGGCATTGAAATAACCGTGAATATCAATACAGCGAACGCTGAAGAGTTGGATAAGCTTCTGATAGGTATCGGACCGGACAAAGCGTCGAGTATCATCGAATACCGAGATACTCATGGACAGTTTGCGACGGCTGACGAGTTAGAAAATGTGAAGGGGGTAGGGGCGGCGACGGTTGCCAAGAACCGGGAGCGGATTAAACTCTAATAATTATCGTGTCGCTGTTGAAGAAGAGAAGTTTGTGGTTCTTCTTCGTCGTCCTTGGCAGAAAAGGATTAATTAGTGTGTTGCTCCCACCTCATTGCTATTTTTGGTATTGAACAAAGGTTGGTCTTTCTTTTCTTTCTCAGACCAGAAATTAATATTGAACTGTGCATTATCAGATAGCTCAATACGGGCCTTCCATAACGCAGAGCTGTCCAGACACACCTTCTGCCGTATTGTGGTAAGCGGAATGGTCAATATAATGGCTTGTTTCTATTAAATTGTTTTTTAAATGCGATAGGAATTAATGCAATTGCGATTCCGGCAATCGCTCCGAGTAAATGTGCCTCGATGGCTACCCGGGCTCCGATCAACGCTTCAGAACTGGCAGAGCCGCCGAAGTATTGCTCCGAGCAGACCTTGCCTATTAGTCCAAACAGGAGCAGCCAACCACCTTTTTGCTTGGTCTGTATATCTTTTACTGCCCCCCAGCCAAAGAGTCCATGAAGCACTCCTGATAGTCCGGCATACCACTGAATGTCGGTAGCAATGATCCCAGTGCCAACCACTAGCGCAAGTGCCAGCAACAGCAAGCTATACGGTCGAGCAGAAAAATGTATCCGATAAATGAAAGTGATGATTGCCAGCGCCAGGGTATTCATTATCATATGCGGCCAATTGGTATGGGTCAGATTTCCTGTTAGGATCCGCCACACTTCGCCATCGAGAATTGCATTGCGATCCCAGGCCAGCCAAGATTGGATGTCTGGCCACTGTGCGATGAACAGAATCGTGATGGCAATCATCAGAAAAGTACGAATAGACAAGGTCACCTCGATGAGTCGATATTGTGAACAATGCGGCAAGGCAAAGAAAGCCTGTATCTGCAGCTGGATTCAATGCATTGATGCTAAAACTGAATTGTGGATATTACAACACCCGTCTGAGGTAAAACGTGCAATTGGTACGGCACGTATCCTAACGCTGTCGCTACCGAATGCGCGCTTGTGGGTCGGAGAGGATTTTACTGATCATGATGAACTAAATGCATTGTTGCGAGATCCCCTGCGAGAGATTTATCTAGTATACCCCGGTGAGAATTCAAAGCCTATTTCGCGGCTGGCCTGCCAGCCGCGAAATGAGGGGGCAAAACGAACACTGATATTACTTGATGGTACTTGGAAGAAAGCCTATAAAATGTGGCAGCTTTCTACCAACCTGCAGGCTTTGCCAACCGTCAATCTAGATAATGCGGACAGAGGAAACTATCGGATCCGCAAGTCACCGAAAGATCAGGGAGTCTCAACAGTGGAAGCGGGCTATCTGGCTCTGGCTGCGCTGGAAGGGGAAGAAAAGTTCTTCCCACTGTTAGATGCTTTTAATCAGATGATTGAGTTTCAGATCCAGCAGATGCCGGAGGGGGTTTTCGAAAGGAATTATAAACGTGAAACTCAAGAATTTAATTCCTAACTTATAGTCAGTGTTGTGCTTTAGTTCCCTCCCCCTTGAAAAGTGGGAGGAGCTTTGTCTAAAACCCATGCCCTTCGTGGCCGACGCCAACGGCGGTGGTTGGCTGGAAGAGAGTACTATAGAGCCGCTGGGCGAAGCCATCGGTCATCCCCGAGATGTAGTCGGCGATGATCCGGTGGGCATTCTCGCCGTTGTTGGTGGCTTGAAGCCATCGCTCCCGGGTATTGGCAGGAAGCAGTCGTTCAGGATCTGCCGCAAATGCTTCAAAGAGCTCCATCACCAGCTGCTGCCCTTTGTATTCCACCAGTTGGATTTCTGGTTTTCTTACCACATAGTCACTGACAAACTGTTTTAGGACTTCCAGAGCCCGTTCCATCGATTCTGACAGGAAGGCATTCCACTGCAATAAGGGCTCGTCAAAGCTGCTTTGTATTGCCGGTGCAATATGGATAGAGGTCAGCAGGGCATTGACCATGGCCCCAATGGCATCTTTGCGTTGGTGATGGGTGCCAAATAACTGTTCGCTGAGTTTGCCTATACGTGCTTCCAGCCATGGCTCGCCACAGTCGGCCAGCTTGCAGGCGACAGCTTCATGCCACTGATCGCGGGTGACAATGCCCATTACAATTGCATCTTCCAGGTCATGAACACCGTAGGCGATATCATCAGCCAGTTCCATAATTGAACAGTCGAGAGACTTGAACCGTGTTTTCAGATGTTCGGTTGGATTAGTACGCTGATGGCGCATCTGGCTAAATAGAGCGGTGTCGTGCGATGACAATAAATCGAGAACCCAACTAAAGGTGTCAGTATCATCGTTATATATTCCTTTGGCCGGATGCCAGTCTTTGGCCTTGAGATGACGAAAGTTGCTAACGTCAGCGGGTTGCTCCGTTGCTCGGGTTGTGCTGATGAGCGCAGGGTATTTCAATAACCCGAGCAGGGTGCGGCGCGACAGGTTCATGCCGAAGTGTTCGGTGTAAGGTTCGATCAGGGTCACAATACGAAACGTCTGGGCGTTGCCTTCGAAACCGCCGTGCTCTCGCATCATATAGTTCAGTGCGACCTCGCCACCATGGCCAAAGGGCGGATGCCCGATATCATGCGCCAGGCACAGGCTTTCCATCAGGCTGGTCGATGGCAGTAAATCCCGAAAGGTTGGCTGTTTGATCTTCAGCTGAGCCACAATGCCGGTACCAATCTGGGAGGCTTCCAGTGAGTGAGTCAATCGGGTGCGATAAAAATCATGGTGACCAGCACCGTGGACCTGAGTTTTGGCCTGTAATCGGCGGAAGGCGGCGGAATGCAGGATCCTGGCTCGGTCACGTTGATAGGCTGAGCGATGATCGTTGCGACGCATCTTCTGCTCATTGCTTTTACGGCTTTCCCAGTCGGGGTTGAGAATAAATTGCGTCATTAACTGATGTCATCCAGCGTTAGATTAAAACTGTCTACAAAGGTATCAAGAAAGTATTCCATCTCGGGGCTGGAACGTTCCGATAGGGTTTGTTCAAGGCGTTTTTTTGCCTGGGCAAATTCATGGTTGCCTGCGCTGAGTTCTTCCAGGCATTTCAGATAGGCGCAGAGGCTGTCTGCCTGCTTGACGATTGTGTAGTCGTCCTTGTTTATCGTGTGGCTGTCTAGCAAGGGTGCGTAATCATCCCGAAACTCTTCCGGCAGCATTGACAGTAACTTTTGCTCGGCGGCTAGCTCAATCTTCTTGTATTCTTCGGCAATTGTCGGATTGTAATATTTGATCGGGGTCGGCATATCCCCCGTTAGTACTTCGCTGGTGTCATGAAACATGCCAAGCAGGGCAATTCGTTCTGGATTGGTATGACCGCCAAATTTACGGTTTTTGATCAGCGCCAGTGCATGGGCGACAAAAGCGACCTGCAGGCTATGTTCCGAGATGTTCTCAGTCGAAACACTCCGCATTAGCGGCCAGCGCTGGATGAGTTTCATACGTGCCAGGTGGGCAAAAAAATGACTTTTTTCCATATCGATACTTCTTTGCAGCTAGGGGCGAGACTGATTGGGTATATTCAGTTTGGACTATCTAATTAAAGGTAACAGAAAAAATACAGAGGTAAACAAAAGCCCCAGTAAAACTGAGGCTTGTGTTCGAAGGTGGATTAACTATTGGCGATAACTGTGCAGGAAGCGCTCCAGTCGACCAATAGCCATTTCGAGATCGTCGACCCGGGGCAAGGTCACGATGCGGAAGTGATCCGGTTTCTTCCAGTTAAAACCGGTGCCATGTACCAGCAGTACTTTTTCCTGCTGGAGAAAGTCCAGCGCCATTCGCTCGTCATCGACAATGTTGAATTTTTTCTGATCCAGTTTCGGGAACAGATACAGTGCCCCTTTGGGTTTTACGCAGGAAATGCCAGGGATCGAAGTTATCATGTCATAGGCTTTGTCGCGCTGCTCGAGCAGTCGTCCGCCGGGCAGGATAAGCTCATTGATACTCTGGTAACCTCCAAGCGCAGTCTGGATCGCATGCTGCATCGGTACATTGGCGCACAGGCGCATTGACGATAGCATCTCCAGCCCTTCGATATAGGACTTGGCCAAGTGTCTCGGCCCGGAGAGGATCATCCAGCCGGCGCGAAAACCACATACACGGTACGATTTGGACAGACCGTTAAAGGTAACGCAGAAAACATCTTCGGCCAGCGGTGCAATGGAAGTGTGCTGGGCACCTTCATACAGGATTTTGTCGTAAATCTCGTCGGCAAAAATGATCAGGTTATGTTGGCGGGCTATTTCAACAATTTCCAACAGGAAGTCACGACTATAGACGGCGCCTGTCGGGTTGTTCGGGTTAATAAGAACAATGCCGCGGGTGTTTGGCGTGATTTTGCTGCGAATATCATCAAGATCCGGATACCAGTCGGACTCTTCGTCACAAATATAGTGAACCGGATTACCACCAGAGAGCGAAACGGCAGCTGTCCAGAGCGGATAATCCGGCGCAGGAACCAAAATTTCATCGTTGTTGTCTAGCAGCGCCTGCATTGACATCATGATGAGCTCGGACACCCCGTTACCGATATAGACATCTTCGACATCGATATCGAGCATCCCGCGTTTTTGGTAGTGCTGCACAACCGCTTTTCGGGCCGGATAAATGCCTTTGGAATCACAGTAGCCCTGTGATGTCGGCAAGTTGCGGATCACATCCACCAGAATTTCGTCCGGGGCGTCAAAACCGAATGGGGCAGGGTTGCCGATATTCAATTTCAGAATCTTATGGCCTTCTTCTTCCATGCGTTTGGCATGTTTAAGAACGGGACCTCGTATGTCGTAGCAAACATTATTTAACTTGGATGACATCCCGATGTTGTGCATTGCTTGGTTCCTGCGCAAATTATTATGTTATGACAACAAATTACACTATGAATCCGTATAAAATAAATAGCATGCAGGAAAAAATCGGGAAGAATAGTGTTTTATATAATTAAATTCTATTTTGTTAGGTGCTATCCACTGCTTTCATATGCGACATCGAGGGCTTCATGCCAGTAACACCCTCGCTAGCACCATCGAACAACAATGAGGAGCAGCGGCTGTGAAACTGGCTAATCAGTGGTCGAAATGATGACCATTTGTGATGAGATGTGTAGATTAGTGTTGAGTCATGACTTTATTAGTCAGATTACATTTAGTGAGGTAGAATGGCGCATTCACTATGTGGTTAAGCATTTAACCTACATAAAGGTAGAACTATGTGCCAAGTGATTGGCATATTAAAATCAGCCAGGGATGAGCCGCTAGGGTGCTTAGAGCTGAGTGAGGTTACCTTGACCGCGTTACAAACTGCAGTTGAGTCTTTAATTAAGAAAATTCAACAAGCGACAGAAAATACTCAACGATTGACGGTGACGCTGGATTTACCAGTCAATACCGATCTTATCGACTGGATGGAGTCGCAGCCCCTTTTCCCGAAATTTTACTGGCAGTCTCGAGATAGCCGTGAAGAGGTGGTGGCACTAGGTCAGATCAAAACATTTACTGATCCGATGGCAGCAGAAAAAGTGTTGTCGGATGAACAGCGAATTTGGGGGGGGCGTTCTTTTGATGGACGTACCAGCCGCAATCGTCGCTGCCTTTCTTCTTTCTTTTTTTTGCCCTTGTTGGAAGTGACCCGTTTTGACGGCAGCTGGCAGCTGGCAGTCAATATTTCTGTCGATGACAAAGAAAAGATATTGCAGACGCTGTTGCAGGTAACATCGGAAGCAACGGAAATTCCTGAGATTAAAAGTAAGATCCTCGGACGTTCCTATGCGCCAGACTATTCAGGCTGGTCAACGATGATTGGCAATGCGTTAGATGCGATTTCACAGAATATTTTCGAGAAAGTGGTCCTTGCGCGACGTACGACGCTGCATCTGGACACACCTGTTGCCCCGGCACAATTGCTCAAGGCCAGCCGAAGCCGCAATATCAGTAGTTTTCATTTTATGATGGCGATGGATGCCAAGCACTGCTTCGTCGGTTCTACGCCAGAGCGACTGTTTTTACGTCAGGAACGTGACCTGCAAACCGAAGCGCTGGCGGGGACGATAGGCAGGGGACAGGATTCATCGGAAGATAATCAATTGGCCCAATGGCTAATGGACGACAATAAAAATCGCTATGAGAATCGACTGGTGGTTGATGATATTGTCAGTCGCCTGGTTCCCCGCTGTGAATCGATGAATGTTGCCCATACCCCGGAGCTTGTTCGTCTGCGAAAAGTACAGCACCTAAAGCGCAGCATTGATGCCCAGCTGAACGAGCAGGTTTACAGTGCCGACCTGTTAGATAGCCTGCAGCCTACTGCTGCAATTGCCGGTTTGCCCCGTGACAAGGCATTGGATTTTATTACCGAGCATGAACCTTTTGCCCGCGGTTGGTACAGCGGAGCGGTGGGGTTTCTTAGTCGTCAGCGCAGTGAATTCTGTGTGGCGATCCGCAGTGCCCTGATCATGGGGGAAGAGCTTCACTTGTTTGCCGGTGCCGGGATTGTTCCGGGTTCTACCGCAGATAGTGAGTGGCAGGAGCTGGATCGCAAAACATCGACTCTATGTAGCCTACTTGGCTCCGAGGAGCCTGAATTGGAGCGTAAAACGGCATGACTCAGGCAGGAATGACATCGTTACCGGAGCTTCCTAATCAATCGACATGCCGGGCTGCCCTGAATAACCAATGGGCCGAGCTGATGCTCGAAGAGTTGGCACGGCTTGGGGTGAAACATGTGTGTATCGCCCCCGGTTCGCGCTCGACGCCGTTGACTTTGGCCGCGGATGAAAACGACAAGCTTACGTTGCACACCCATTTTGACGAACGTGGATTGGGCTTTTTGGCGCTGGGAATAGCGAAAGCCTCCCACCAGCCTGTTGCCGTTATTGTTACCTCGGGAACCGCCGTTGCTAATTTATTGCCAGCTGTTGCCGAAGCTGGCCTGACTGGGGAAAAGCTAGTACTACTGACCTCAGACCGGCCTCCAGAGCTTATCCAGTGCGGGGCTAATCAGGCAATCCGTCAGCATGGCATTTTCTCTGATCATGTTACCGAGTTTCATGATATCCCATCCCCGACGCTTGATATCGCACCAAACTGGCTGCTCACAACCATTGATGCTGCCATGTATCAGCAGTCGTTACATGGCGGTGCAATCCATTTTAACTGCCGCTACCCCGAGCCACTGTACGGTGATGACACCGACTTTTCTTGCTATCTGGCACCTTTAAGCAATTGGCAGAATGATGGCCAACCGTATACCCAATATCAGCAGGCAGTCTCTGGACCGGTAGTGTTGGATTCTGCAGCATTGTCATCGTTGATAGCCAAGAAAGGCATCATTATTGCCGGCAGGATGGCTCCGGGTGAACTGTCTGCTGTCCAGTCTTTGGCAGACTGCCTGGGTTGGCCGCTATTGGTCGATCCCCAGGCGGGAGGAACTAGCGACTGGGCCGGATTTGACGTCTGGATGCAAAATCCCAAGTGTCGTCGATATATTGAACAGGCCGAGGTCTTGCTGCAGTTTGGGGCCCGGCTGGTTTCCAAGCGTTTGTTGCAACTGATAGCTGAGCGCCAGTGGCAACAATATTGGTTGGTGGATCCGCTTTCAATTCGCTTAGACCCTTCTCATCGCCGCAGCCAGCGAATTCAGGCCAACGTAAAAGAGTGGGCTGATATGGCCTACCAGCATATGGCCAATTCGGTTCATAAAGGCTGGGCAGATCCGCTAAAGCATGCTTCTGCGGGGTATTTTGAATTATTGGCCGGACGAGAAAAGAGCCTGAATGAAGTGAGTTTGGCGGCAAACCTGCCTGACTGGCTTCCAGAGCAAACCGAGGTATTTCTCGGCAATAGTCTGATTGTCCGCTTGCTGGATATGTGTGGCAAACTGCCCTTGACTGCGACATTTGCCAATCGCGGCGCATCGGGTATTGATGGCCTGATTGCGACGGCAGCAGGGGTACAGCAGGCGCGGCAGGCTCCTTTGCTTTGTGTGCTGGGAGATACCTCGCTGCTTTATGATCTCAACTCGCTGGCACTGCTGAAACAAGCCCCTTATCCTATTGTTGTGCTTGTCACGAATAATGACGGCGGGGCTATTTTTGATTTGCTGCCTGTTCCTGAGCAGCAAAGGGAATCACTGTACCGTATGCCGCACGGGCTGGAGTTTAGTCATGCGGCAGCGATGTTCGGGCTGGACTATCAGTGCCCTGCCTCTTTGGATGAGGCAGAGCATGCCTGCCGTCAGGGGTTGATGCAACCGGGGGCGACTCTGGTTGAAATCACAACGCCTTCAGGTCAAAGTGGTGAGTTATTGAAAGCACTATTTGCTGAGGTGAGGAATGCCACTTTACTCTGAAACCTATGGTCATAAGAATACTACTGAAATGGATCGTCCGGTGTTGGTCTTCTTGCATGGTTTGCTTGGTTCCGGACGTGATTGGCGTCAGGTGGTCAATTGTTTGTCGGCATCCTATTACTGTCTGACGATTGACTTGCCCGGGCATGGCCATAGCCAATTGTTGGCACCGTCTGATTTCGAGCAGGTTAACCAACAGATTCAGCAAACCTTGCACCACCGTAATGTTCGTTCCTATGTGCTGGTTGGTTATTCTCTGGGGGCTCGGCTAGCAATGTATCATGCTTGTTGTTCTGGCTCAGAAAATCAGGCGAACCTTGCTGGCTTGGTACTCGAAGGTGGCCATTTTGGGCTTCCACAATCAGAATGTGCCGCGAGATTCGCCAATGATCAGAAATGGGCCCAGCGGTTTGCCTCTGAACCGTTACCGCAAGTTCTGGCCGATTGGTATCAGCAACCCGTTTTTTCATCACTAAATCATGACCAAAGACAAAGTTTGATCTGGAAACGCAGTGATAACCTTGGGTCTGGTATAGCACGTATGTTACTGGCTACATCATTAGCCAAACAACCTGAGCTGCAACAGAAGGTTGGAAACCTGTCGTTCCCGGTTCGCTATATTTGTGGCGAGAACGATAACAAATTCAAATGCCTGGCTGAGAATTCGGGATTAGAACTCACGGTTATCCCGACTGCGGGGCATAATGTCCATGTTGAACTGCCTCATGAGTTCAGTATGGCTGTCACTCATTTTTTAGATAGATTGGAATAAATCATGGCAAGAACCGTAGGTCTGACTGAAGAAGAACTGTATGCACCAGTAGAATGGACAGATTGTTCAGAAGGTTATGAAGACATTCTTTTTGAAAAATCAGCAGATGGTATCGCGAAGATCACCATTAACCGACCACAGGTGCGTAATGCATTTCGCCCTCAGACCGTCAAAGAGATGATTGATGCGCTGTCCGATGCCCGCTATGACGAGCAGGTTGGCGTTATTGTTCTGACGGGGCAGGGCGAAGATGCGTTCTGCTCTGGCGGTGATCAGAAGATCCGTGGCGACTACGGCGGCTACCGTGACAATGAAGGTACCCATCACCTGAATGTCCTGGACTTCCAGCGTCAGATCCGTACCTGTCCGAAGCCGGTTATTGCGTCTGTGGCGGGTTATGCCGTTGGCGGTGGCCATGTGCTGCATATGATGTGTGATCTGACAATTGCCGCAGAGAATGCACAGTTTGGTCAGACTGGTCCTAAAGTAGGTTCATTTGACGGTGGGTGGGGGGCATCTTATATGGCTCGCATCGTTGGCCAGAAGAAGGCGCGTGAAATCTGGTTCCTGTGTCGTTTCTACGATGCACAGGAAGCGCTTGATATGGGCCTGGTAAACCATGTTGTTCCTTATGCCGAGCTTGAGCGTGAAACTGTACGCTGGTGCCGTGAAACGCTACAGCATAGCCCGATGGCACTACGTTGCCTGAAAGCGGCGCTGAATGCCGATTGTGATGGTCAGGCAGGCCTTCAAGAGTTGGCAGGTAATGCGACTATGATGTTCTATATGACCGAGGAAGGTCAGGAAGGCCGTAACTCGTTCAACGAGAAACGTCGTCCGGACTTCAGCAAATTCAAACGTAACCCATAGGGCGAGTACTGAAGATATGCGTAGTGCAAAGTTATATCAGTACCAGCTGCCGATGGACACCGGTGTGATCCTGCGTGATCAGCGCCTGGTTACTCGTGAAGGCTGGATTGTTGAATTATGTAACGGTGATACTGTCGGCTACGGTGAAATTGCACCGTTGCCGGAGTTTAGCCAGGAAACAGCCGAACAAGCTGGGGAACAGGCCCAGAAAATGTTGGAGAGCTGGGTTAAAGGTGAGGCTCTGGAGCTGGCATCTGCTTTCCCGTCGGTGGCATTTGGCCTGAGTATGGCCGAGCTTGAATTGGCTGGTGGCCTACCGTCAGAAGGCAACTATCAGGTTGCGCCGTTATGCTCCGGCGATCCGGACGATCTGGTTGAAGAGCTCAGCAAAATGCCTGGCGACAAGGTTGCCAAGATCAAAGTCGGTATGTACGAAGCGGTTCGCGATGGCATGGTTGCCAATATGTTTATCGAGGCGATCCCGGCAATTCGCTTGCGTCTTGATGCCAACCGTAAGTGGACACCACTTAAAGCGCAGCAGTTCGCCAAGTATGTCAAACCAGAGCACCGTGCTGGTATAGCATTTCTCGAAGAGCCTTGCAAAATGCCTGAGGATAGCCTGGCATTTGCTCTGGAAACCGGTATTAACATCGCATGGGACGAAACTGTCCGTGATGAAGGGTTCGAAGTTAAAGCTGAACCTGGTGTTGTGGCGATCGTGATCAAACCGACCCTGGTTGGCACGGTGCAGCGGTGTCTTGAGTTGGTTAAACAAACTCATGATGCCGGCCTAACCGCTGTGATCAGTTCCAGCATGGAATCGAGCCTGGGTCTGAATCAGCTTGCTCGTTTTGCTGCTTGGCAGACACCTGCGGTGATCCCGGGGCTTGATACTATGCAGTTGTTTAAGGCACAGCTAGAAACACCGTGGCCGAATAGCAATCTGCCGGTAACTGCACTGTCAGAACTTGAGGTGGTATGGCAGAACTAACGTCATACTTTGCCACATGGCCCTGGCAACATTGGGCAACAAAGCGGCCGTCAGCGGCCGCTTTGTGTTTTGGTGAACAAACATTTAGCTGGACAGAAGTAGCGGCACGAGTTGATGATTATGCACAAGGCCTTGTTGAGCAGGGTGTGAAGCGTGATCAGGTTATTGCCGTTGTTGCGCCGAATTCAATTCAGGTACTGTGGTTGATTTTGGCCATAATTCGGGTCGGGGCGAGGTATGTCGGGCTTAATCCAAGAAGTACCCAGTCTGAATTGGATCAGCAGCTTGAGTTATTGCACTGTGATTATATCTGGTACCCTGCCAAGACTGGGCACGTATTCGAACAATACCAAAGAGTGAGGCTGCTGCCTCCTCAACAGCACCGCTTGGTGCCAGTGACTTGGCAGCCGACTCGTCCTGCGACCCTGACATTAACATCCGGTTCAACCGGCCAGCCTAAGGCGGTAGTGCATTCTGCACAGAGCCAGCTGGCTAGTGCCGAAGGACTATTGGCGTGGATGGATTTTAGTGAAAAGGATAGCTGGTTGCTGTCATTGCCACTCTTTCATATCTCTGGGCTGGCAATTGTCTGGCGGTGGTTATACCGGGGGGCTAGATTGGTTGTTGCTGAAACCGCGATGTTTGATGCAGCATTGGCAGCAGTGACTCATGCCTCATTGGTTCCGACTCAGCTTCAGCGTTTGCTGGCTACACAGAAAGATCCTGATTCGCCTTCGCTGGTGCTAAAGGAGGTGTTATTGGGCGGCGCGGTAATACCGGTTAGCCTGACTGATCAGGCCGAAAAGGTCGGGATCAATTGTTGGTGCGGTTATGGCTTGACCGAAATGGGGTCAACGGTAACGGTTAAGCGGGCAGATGCCAGTGCTGGTGTCGGTAGTGTGTTACCTAACCGTGAACTTACTCTGAAAGACGGCGAGATCCTGGTACGAGGAAAAACGCTGTGCATTGGTTATTATCGCAACAAGACTATTTTTCCTGTCGCAGAGGATGAGTGGTTCGCAACCAAAGATCTTGGTCGTTGGTTAGATGAAGAGCTGCATATTCTGGGCCGGATAGATAACATGTTTATCTCCGGTGGCGAGAACATTCAGCCTGAAGAAATCGAGAAGGTGTTACTGACACATCCTGTTGTGAAACAGGCTTTCGTGCTGCCTGTCGATGATAGCGAATTCGGCCAGCGTCCTGTGGCGGTTGTAGAGACCGATAAAGCACTCGATGAAAATCTGAAAAAGGGGCTGCATAGCCATATGGAGGCTCAAGTTACGGCATTTCGTCGCCCCGTTGAGTATATGCCATTACCTGACACGCTTGGAGGCGGGATCAAAGTATCACGCAAGCGGCTGGCGGAGTGGCTAAAAAAGCAGGGATGAGTTGCTAGTACCGAGTCTCGGGAAAGAGTCTTTTGCTCCCTCCCCTTTTGAAGGGGAGGGGGGAAGCGAAACCGTCAATACTTGCCGCGGCCTAAGAGCGTGGTTAATCCCCTCCTGCTCTATCCCTTGCTCTTATCTATTATCTCCCCGCAATGCCAATACCTGCTCTCTTAGTATCGTACTGCTGGCTTGTTCGGCGTGAATTGGGGATCCCGCGACAATGCATACTTTCGACCAAAAGCGCTTAGGGAGCTTCAATAATGCCCGCCCGCCTTCACGGCTGAAGTAGCTGCCCCACAACCCTTGAAGGGCAACAGGTATTACCGGTACATTCGAGCGCTTAATGATAAGATCGATACCGCGCATAAATGGCCCGATTTCACCGTCATGGGTTAGTTCTCCTTCTGGGAACACACACACAATATCCCCTTGTTCCAGGTAGCCATTTACTTTGACGAAAGCCTTCAGAATAGATCTGCGATCCGTAGAGTCTATTGGAATGACCTTGCAGGCCCTGCAGAAGGCCTTGATGAACGGAAGATTATAGATATCTCTATCCATCAAAAAACGTATTGGACGTGGGTATGCACCAGCCAGTAGCAGGGCGTCCACATAGCTCACATGGTTGCAGACAATCAGTGCGCCGCCATTGGCAGGGATATTGCTCAGATCCTTGTGGCGTACCCGATACATGGTGTGGCTGACCAGCCAGACGACAAAGCGCCAGAAAAAGTCGGGTGTTTGAATATAGATATAGAGGACAACAACAAAGTTAACCAGCGATAGGAACAGGAAGAACTGCGGAATCGACAGCCCCATGACTGACAAAAAGACGATTGCCGTGATGGCGCTGGCAACCATAAAAATGGCATTCCAAATATTGTTTGCTGCGATAATTTGCGCGCGCTCTTCTTCTTTGGCTCGACTCTGCATCATCGCGTAAAGAGGAACAATAAAAATCCCGCCAGAAACGCCCAACATTGTCAGAGAAACGAATACCCGAAATAGCTCTGGGTGAGTCATAAACTCCAAGAAGGTTTGCGTTGCCGGGATCACCTCCGGAGTGGCAAACATGAGGTCTGCCCCAAATAATGTGATCCCCAAGCTGCCCAAAGGAACAATCCCCGGCTCAATTCGATGACCAGACAAGCGGTCACACAACAATGAACCGATAGCGATACCGATGGAGAAGAGGGTTAGCAAAAACGAAACAGCAGCGGCATCGCCCCCTAGGTGTAGCTTGGCAAAATTGGGGAATTGAGTCAGGTAGCAAGCACCTAAAAACCAGAACCAGCTGATCCCCAGTACGCATTGAAATATCGTTTTGTCCTTGCGAGCAATCGCTAGTGTATGGCGGGTTTGGCGGACAGGACGCCATTGAAATTGGATATTGGGGTTGCTCGGTTTCGCCTCGGGGATCCAGCGCGAGCTCAGATAGCCGATTACTGCAAAACAGATAACACTCGTAGCTGCGATGGCCGGTGCATGAGATTGATTGGCAATGACCCCTGCTAACAAGGTGCCCAGCAATATAGCCAGAAAGGTACCTGTTTCAACCAGCGCATTGCCGGAAACAAGTTCTTCCTTTTTCAAATGCTGTGGGAGCAGGGCATATTTGGCCGGGCCAAAGAAGGCTGATTGCGTTCCCATCAGAAACAGCAGTACCAATAATGCCATATAGCTTTCGGTGACGAATGCGATGGCGGCCAACGACATGATCACGATTTCAGCCATTTTGACCACTCTCATGATTAGTGCCTTGTCATATTTATCGGCAAGCACACCGGCAGAGGCAGAGAACAGAAAGAATGGCAGAATGAATAAGCCTGCGGCAAGATTGATAACCAGATCTGAATCTATGGGCAAAGTGCCGGGGGCGGCAAATGCGATAAGAATGAGCAGAACATTCTTATACACATTATCATTGAAAGCCCCAAATGCCTGGGTAAGAAAGTACGGTAAAAAACGCTGTTTAGTTAATAGGCGAGACTGGGGCTTTACACTCATTGATCTCTCCGCCTATGCCTGCCAAGCGTTCAGATAGGTGTCAATAAGGTTGTCGATCAGGGCTTTGCCATCAACAGGGGTTGAGGTAAATAATTTGTCATCTACTGTCAGCAGGGTGATACCGTGTACACCGGCCCACAATACTCGGCTTGCCTCAAGAATCGCTTCGTCTGTTTTATTTGGCGTGATTTGACGTATCAGGCTTTCAAGCATGCCTGTCATACTGTCGATACGCTCAGATTGCCATTCAGGCAGCTCTTCACCGTTCATGGTATGTTGGAAAATCAGCTGCCAACGGTATGGGTGCTGTGAAGCAAAATTCAGGTAGCAGTAGGCAAGCTTACGTAGGGCATCTTCAGGTGAAGATACATCCTTCATTTGCTCTTCTGCTTCAGCAAACAGCTCATCTAGGGTTTGGGCAACAGCATGTAGCAGCAAAAGATTATAGTTACCAAAAACGTTAACCAGTGTACTCGGCACATAGCCAATCATCGCCGCGACTTTGCGTAGGCTCAGTTCATGATGCGGATGTTCATCGAGAAAGTTTTTGACTTGCTCCAGTGTCATACTTACCAACTCTTCACGAGTGTGGTCATTTCGTCTTGCCATCGAATTTACTCTTAATCGAAGATAGTCTTACTTAGCTAATTGTAATATGGATATTCACCGAGAGGTGATTGCACAGTAAGCATAGTGTTCTGACTTCATTAAGCCAGTCAGATATTATAGAACGATGTTCGATATTTTAGTAGCTCTTGTTCTAACTGGTCAAGCAGAAACAAAGCTAGCTTTACTGTTACTGAGTTTGTTGTGACTTAAATCATACCTTCTGAATACACTTTTAGCATAGGATTGGTCAATTCTGTGTATACAAAGTCTAGAGGCTATTTTCTATTTTCGGCATTACGAATGGATACCTGATCATTTAGTGTCCAGAAATCAACTAGAACACCAATGAGGAAAAAGCCGAAAGTGCACAGGTATAGAATGCCGGTTAGCCATTTGCCCATGTACATACGATGTATACCGAATACGCCGAGGAAGGTCAGCAATAGCCAGGCTACGGTGTAATCTACATCACCGCTTTGAAAACGAATATCGGCTTCGCGATCCATTGACGGAATCAGGAACAAATCGATTAACCAACCTATTCCGCATAAGCCCAGAGTCAAAAACCAAATAGTGCCAGTCACAGGTTTACCATAATAAAAACGGTGTGCACCCGTGAAACCAAAAATCCACAGTAGGTAGCCAATGAGTTTGCTGTGAGTGTCTTGCATAACGTTTCCTGTTGTTGTGAGTCATGGGTATGACACTGATATTAGCAATAAGTGCAGTAATACCAACTAGATAATATAACTGTTCGGGTTCATGGCCCTTTGGAGCCTGATAATTGTTAGTAACAATTTGCTCCGGTTGTTTAGTTGACATTCAGAAGTAGCACGTTAGGATGCAGAAGCATATATTTGGCAAAGGTATTCATATCAATGAAACGCTTCTTCACAGTATTTGCTTTGATCTTGACGGTGTCTTTTATGACTCCGCATGCAGAGGCAAAGAAATTTGGCGGTGGTAAGTCGTTTGGTAAAAGCTTTAAAACGGCGCCTGTTAAAAAACAGCAGCCACAACAAACTGACACGCTAAAACAACAAAAACCTGGTGCAAACCAAGCTGGAAAGTCGAGCAAAAAAGGATTAATGGGCGGCTTGCTGGGTGGTTTATTGGCTGGTGGCCTACTAGCTGCTTTCTTTGGTGGCGCATTTGAAGGTATCCAGTTCATGGATATTCTGATTTTTGGCCTGATCGCATTTGTGATCTTCAAGCTGTTCAAGACAATGCGTGGCGCGAAGCGTACCCCTACGGGTCATCGTGAAGCCTATGCCGGCAACTCACCCCAGCATAAGCAACATCGACAGGCTGCTAGTGACACGAATACTGGTTTTTCGCAGCAAGGCGGATACGCTTCAACAGATAGTGATGTGCCTTTTAACCTGCCTCCTGGTTTCAATATGAATGCGTTTCTAAATGGTTCGCGTGACCATTATCGTATTATCCAGGGTGCCTGGAACCATAACGAGCTGGATAAAATTCGCGAGTATGTCAGCCCTGCGCTATTGAATGATCTTGCAGCGGAGCGTGCAAAGCTAGATGGTGAGCAGCATACCGAAGTGATGTATGTTGATGCAGAACTGGTACGTGCAGACTACGATGCGAGCACGGCACAGTTGAGCATTAAGTTTTCTGGTCGCTATAAGGACCGCGACGAAGGTGTTGAAGAAGATATCACTGATATCTGGCATCTTGAGCGTGATTTACGCACTCCTAACGCACCGTGGCTGATTGTTGGTATTCAAGCTTAATATTTGAACAACAAGCTAAACTGACTGAAAAAACCGCTCACCTGAGCGGTTTTTTATTCTCTGCTAATATCCATTTCTTTGAACTATGTCTCTTTTTACGTTCGATGATTGCAACAGATATGATCTCGTCACCTACTTTTATTCAGCCCAGCCGCTAGTATTAAGGCAGGCCAAAGAAATAAAGAGGTGACTATGCCATATACAGCTGAACTAGTTAATGAAATGAATTTACTAGTAAAATTTCCAATGCACAGCGATATGGAAGGAATAAAGGTACGTAGTGATGCTGGGCCAGAGTTGGTGGACGCAGCAAAGCGATTGTACGCAAAGGGGTTGGTGACAAGTGAAGATGGTGGTTACCTGACCTACTCTGGTCATCAGGCGGTAGAGCATGCCAAGTCAGTATTACGTATTTTAACGGGTAAAACAGCCGTATAACTAATTTAATGGGTAGAGCATGGCTTTAGGTCATGCTTTCCAATTCAGTAATATTCTCTAATGCTTGTTTTGATGTCTTACCGCAAAGGTCAGGACAAGCTTTGAAATGGTGACAGACTGCAGGGCGCTCAGGCTTGCCAAATAGCTTACACAGGTTGTCGTCATTGAGTTGTATGCAACGTATACCAGCCGGTTTTCCGCTAGGCATTCCCGGGATTGCGGAAGTGATACTCGGCGCGATACAACACGCTCCACAACCTAATCTACACTCCATAACCCACCTATAATTAATTAGTCACTCAAAACGGGTGCGAAAGTTACCATTCAAAAGCAATTGGATCAAAAAAAATTGGTTTATCAGACCACAAATAATAATGACTATTATTACGGCAGTTTGTGGCCTCTGATCTCAATGAAACACTTGCACTTTACCTGCTGGACGGCTATAAAACCGCCTTCTTAACCATATGGGTTAAGGGGCGTTACAGAAAAGGCTGGGTATATGGTACGTTTTTGGCAAGAGAAAGACTTAAAGGCAATGACAGATCAAGAGTGGGAATCACTCTGTGATGGCTGTGGTAAGTGCTGCCTTCATAAATTGATTGATGATGATACCGATGAAATCTACTACACCAACGTCGCCTGTAGCCTCTTGGATGAAAAGACCTGTTCATGCAAAGATTACCCAAATCGCTTTGAATCCGGAGAAGAGTGTCTGAAGTTAACCCGCGAGCGTATCGACGAGTTTGCATGGCTTCCTGAAACGTGCGCTTACCGCCTGTTGGCTGAAGGTAAGGACATACCCGATTGGCACCCATTGCTGACCGGTTCCAAAGAGGCAATGCACCAAGCCGATGAATCTGTACGCGATAAGATTGTTTATGAGATTGACGTGATTGACTGGGAAGATCACATTCTAAATCACCCCTCACGAAGCTAGGTGATACAGGGGACAGTTCCTCATATTACAATTGTGGCGGCACTGATCGGTTGGAAAGTATTTTCACCAATTTAGGGGACGTGATGTATAGATTTATTGATAACAAGCTACTGAACGAGTTAACGTTTAAAGCCCGCGAGAGCGCTCGAAAAAGGAGCCATCATCAGCTCCATTCAGGTTTTGATGATCCTGTTCAGAGAATGGTGATTGGTCTATCTTCTGGAACTTACGTCCGGCCCCATATGCACCCTCAGCCGAATAAATGGGAGATGCTTTTAGGTATTAGAGGAAAGACATTACTATTGATTTTCGATCAGCAAGGCGTAGTCGAAGAGCGCGTTATCTTATCGGAGAATAATTCAGTTTTTGGCGCGGAAATGAAGCCTGGGACATGGCATACCATTCTTCCTCTAGAAAATGAGTCGGTGATAATGGAAATAAAACAAGGTCCATACAACCCGTCTGATGTTACTGAGTTTGCGCAATGGTCTCCTGAAGAAGGCAGTACAGGCGTTGCTCATTTCCTTCTTTGGGCTGAAACTGCACAGATTAATGATCAGTATAATTAACCCGCCGCCTTCAGCCCTTATATCTATACCTCAATTACCTTACTTTTCTAAAAAGATAGTTGCCGCGAATTTTCCGCCATAATCCAAAGACATCGGTGCGGGGGAAAATACCAATACGGCGGATCTGATAAGGATCCTGATGAAACTGCAGCGGTCCTGAATTGGTGGCGACTGCAAATTGGTAACCAACATCTTTCGCGATATGTTTGGAATCATCGTTATGAAGGCCAAACGGGTAGGCAAAAGACGTTAATGGTTTGCCAAGCAGCTCTTCAAGTTGCTGTTTGTTGCCGATTATTTCTTGATACTGCTCGTTGCGAGATAGGATATCTAATTTCGGGTGAGTTATTGTATGGCCGCCAATTTCAATAATGCCAGATTCAGCCAATGCCTTGACTTGATCCGCTGTCATCAGAGAAACCTGATTTTCGGGATTGTCAGGATTCTCGACATCCCAGCGATTGAAGGTTTCTCCAGTTACCACATACACCACTGCCTTAAATCCGTATTTTTTGAGTAACGGCAGCATTAAGTGGTAGTTGTCAGCATATCCGTCATCTACGGTAAGCATTATGTAGCGCTTCCCCGGTTCTAAGCGGCGAATGACGTTAGCTTCCGCTAAGTCTTCAAACGTAAGCGATTCAAACCCCATGCGTTTTAAAAGTTTAAGGTGTTTTTCGAACATCTTAATATGGAGGTATGTACCGTGTACGCCCTTTTCGCTCTCATCCTGTATGAAACGGTGATACATAATGACGGGCATCTCGCGTCGTAGCGTATCGATGTAAACGTCTTGGTAGACGTGTTCGATATGGTCAACAACGGAAGATAAGTCATAGCTGGCTTTGATGGTTTCAGTTACCTCTGGATCACATTGTTTTTGGCCAAGTCCTCGTTCGACTTCATTGGCGATAGTACTAAACTCAATATCCAAATCTGTTGGGCCAATATCGCCAAAATTGGTTGCTATGGCGTGTTGGATATTTTTTGATGTTACGATACCAATACTGGTGGCTTCGCCAATGGCAAGGGTGGGACGCCCACACATCAGTGACTCTATCGCTACGCGACCTGCACCGATCACCAAATCTGCCCCGCTAAGCATTTCGGGCACATTGTGAGTGTAACCTGTGA